>Ga0307992_1000380_pt1 | contig 28681 bp, 27 predicted proteins | sample EllFjometagen133_FD_203162 | JGI IMG/M metagenome (GOLD analysis project Ga0307992, IMG submission 203162) | Marine microbial communities from Ellis Fjord, Antarctic Ocean - #133 | ecosystem: Environmental > Aquatic > Marine > Unclassified | place: Southern Ocean | collected 2014-10-08
GTGCTGGGGAATTGGTTATATCTCCCAATACTGGTTGATACGCTCACATCACCACTTAGCTTGTAGTTCATGGAAAAGCGGGGTGACAAAACTGGATCTGTATTTAAAAAGGTTGAGTGGTCTGCTCTTAGACCGGCTGTATAGTTAAATCGGAAAAAGCGCTGGGATAATTGAGTATAAACACCGGATTTATAACCCACCTTCGCATACTCCTCTTCAATGCTCAAGGTACCAATACCCGGAACGTCATTTTGATTGAGAACCAGGTCTGAAGCAAAATCAACTCTACTCAATTTTGCTCCGGTACTGAGACGGAGTGATTTACTCAGCTTCCAGGTCAAATCTGATTTAAGGGCGGTCTGTCGGTCATAACTGGCATTGCTAAAAACGGGTGTTAGGTCGGCATTTCTCTGAAGAAAATCATATTCCACATTCACCTGACTCAGGCTTGTGGTAAAAAAACCAGAACTCATTAAATGTCTGTAATTGATACCGGCGACGAACTGCTGCTGGTCACTTCCCAATATCTGGCTATTTGAGTTGCGCTGTTCTTTGGTATCATTAAACCACTTCACATTATTCAGAGCTGCAATACCCAGGAAGGTAATCTGATCAGTCTGATTTAAATCGAAGGTGGCTTTTGTTAAAAAATCCCAGTATTCTGGTACGAAACCAAAACCTGCAGCTTTAAACAAAAAATCAAGATAGCTACGTCGTGCTGAGAAAAGAAAATTACCATTTTGGGGTAAGGCACCTTCCAGGTTGAATCCAAACTGGCTGGCTGAGATGGTTGTTTTTGAAGCGAGTTGGTCGCTGAGACCTTCACGAAGTGAGATGTCCAGGACAGAGCTGAGGCGATCACCATATTTGGCAGTAAAGCCACCTGTGGAGAAAGATGTTTCATCAACAAAATCCAGATTTACATAACTCTGCGGACCTCCACTGGCACCCTGAGTTCCAAAGTGATTGATGTTAGGTACTTCAATATTATCAATGATATAGAGGTTTTCACTGGGGGCTCCACCACGAACAATGAGGTCATTCCGACCACCATCAGCCTGGGCAACACCAGGAAGAATAGAGATCGCACGAACGACATCTTCAAATCCACCAGGAAGTCTTCTAATCTCTTCACTTGATTGGACCTGAGTGCTGGAGGGTGTATCGGGGCTTTTTGTGAAATATTCTGCAACTACAACTGTGGCTTCCAGCTCGAGAATGGTTTCCTGTAATTCAATATTGATAACAGCGGGTCTATTTGATTTTACCACGACATCACTCATGATACGTGATTTATAACCGATGTAATCCACTCTCAAACGATATGTACCAACGGATACGGACTGGATATAAAAATTGCCATCAATATCTGTTGCTGATCCGCGGTTCGCGTCTTCTACAATGACATTTGCTCCAATAATAGGCTGTTGAGTCATTTCATCAATCACCTTACCCTGTATGGAACTGCTCCCCTGGCCAAAGAGGGTTGTAGCGCTTAATATGATGATACTGAACAGTAGGTTTTTCATGGTAAATCTCCGATAATCAAGGTCAAATCTGTCATTTTTATTCTGCATACATGACGAATATAGACATGATTTATCCGAACGCAACAAAAAAGAGCGTTATGCGCGTTTTGTTTTAACAACCACAAACGGGAACGCCCTGTTGCAGTTGTTTTCACGCCTTTTTGCTACTGCATGGATTGCGCGTTTTGTCTGTGTATCATAGATTATTGAAGAGAAGTGTACTTAATGGAGCTGCTTAAGCGCTTGTAGGCGCTTCAACTTTATAGATAAACACCAGTAGTCCAGCCGCAACCAAACTCAGACTAAGGGTATAGAGTGGAATGGTTCCGAATGATTCAACGATAAGACCGGCGACTGAAATGTATACAACGATAAAAGGTGCTACTGCTGTATCCAGAGCAGCGTAATACAGTTTTCGGTCTCCCAGTTCTCCAGCAAACTCATAAACAAAGACCATAAAGGAAGACTGACCAGCCCCAAACCCCATGCCCACAAAGAGGAAGGCGAGGTAGGCCATCCATGGCTCTGTAGCCAGGATCGCTGTGAGACCTGCCAGAAAATGACCAATAAAGAATCCGCTGATGGCCATCTTGCGACCAAAGATGTCGCCAATATATCCAAACACAATGTTGAAGATGGCCTGGCCCACAACCAGAAAGAAGGTGAAGGTACCCGCTGAACTCAGAGGCAAATCAAACCTGTTTTGTAAATCAACACCATAAAAAGCCAGGGGCATCATGGTCGCTGCTGCCAAGGCTCGGCTGAAAATATAATTACGGAAATTCCTGTCCTGAGTGTAGATCGTTTTTAAGCGTGTCCACCAGTGATCAACGAGTTCTTTCTTTGCTAACGGAGGATGAATAACCCTCATGAAGATGAAAAAGATATTCCCCACGAGTATGGCCAGGGTCATAATAAGAAAGGCCACGCCAAAATTGCTGGGGAAGCTTAAGGATTCTAGGGAAAGGACTTCTTTCAGAACGTACCCTCCCACCATCCCAAGTATGGCATTCACTGTAAAGGTGATCCCGAAAAATCTTCCTCGACGACCTGCCACTGTTACAGAAGCTAAAAAATCAGCCCAAACAGGAACCAGAAACCCCACCCCCAATGACCAGATAACCCACAGTATCAAATAAACCATGATTCCGGTCTGGCCAACAAACTCAAAATAGTAGAACGCCAGACCAATTAGAAATGCAATTGGAGCCATTGCAAAGTGTAAACCTACATTGAGCTCTTTGATACGAGTTGAATGACGAAAAAGATTAGCTGAGAGCAACTGGGGAAGGGCAACGAGTAAGATAAACCCTCCCGGTATCAAGCCAATGATGAAGGCAGAAGCGCCCATTTGGGCAAGAAACATGGGAATGACTGAATTCATATTGTGAAAAGCCATAGCAAAGCCCCACAAACCCTCACCGCTTGCATTGAGAACCGTATTGCGTGTATGAATCTGTTGTGGGTTGGTACTCCTCATGCCTGGAATATAATCGGCACGGCGAATCAAATAATATTTTGATTTGATGCTCTGCAATGAAAGATTGGGACACGAAGCAAAAAAAGGAAAGATATGTCCATCTTCATAGATTCAACAGATCTGACACATGTTAAAAAAGCGCTTGAGCAAGGATGGGTTAAGGGTATTACGACCAACCCGCTGCTTCTGGCTCAATCTAGTCTGGAAACCTCCGCATTGCTCAAGGCACTCAAGCAGCTGAGTGATGGACCCATTTTTTACCAACTAACATCAAACTCCTTTGACTCATCTATTACAGAAGCCCATCAAGCCCTGGATATCCTTGAAAAACAGTTGGTGGTTAAATTGCCACCCACCGATCTGGGCTTTCGATTGTGTGCAGAGTTGTCATCCCGAATGGTCTGCTGTCCCACAGCTATCTACGCACCCGCTCAAGCCCTGGTTGCCCGTGAGGCTGGCGCTCAGTATCTGGCTGTTTATGTTAATCGCGCGACTCGCCTCATGGGTGATGGAATCAAATTGATTGAGGATATTGCTGTGATTTTAGAGGGTAGCTCAACCCGGCTTCTCGCTGCCAGTCTGAAATCATCAGAAGAAACCAGCCAGGCATTTGCCGCTGGAGCAGATGATTTGACGCTGCCCTATCAAACCCTCCTGGAAATGACAAAGCATCCTCTGAGCGAGGAGGCCATTAAGCAGTTCCAAAGTAAGGGTACCGGTATAGTCGGATAGGTTCTTAGCCGGTAGTGGCAGGGTCGGATTGCAATCCGACCTTACATCTGATAGTTCGCCACAAATCCTTACCTAAACCAGGCCTAATAGGATAGAACGATACTTGCTCTCTGCATCATCAGAGCGGCTCAAAAGAAGAATTGGCACACTGGCTCCAACAATCACCCCTCCAACCTTGCATCCTCCAAGAACTGAGAGTCCCTTTACAAGATGATTGGCTGCTGTCGTATTGGGCATAAGGAAGACATCGATCTCCCCCGATATTTCAGAATCCAGACCTTTTTTCATGGCTGCCTTTTTGGAGAGAGCGACGTCTGGTGCAATGGGTCCTTCGATAGAAACCCTTTTTGATAAGTTCTTAACCACATTCTGAGCGACAACCGTCTCAGGAATTTTATCACTCACATTCTCCACGAGAGTCATCATTCCAAAACGCGGGTCATCAATACCAAGTTGCTTCAAGTATTGAGTGTTATTTACTATCATTTGTTCAAAAACATGCTCATCGAGATGAAGATTTATACCGCCGTCACTAATGAAGAGAAGCTTGTGATAATAGGGAGATTCGATGACAGCAATATGGTTCAGCAGTTCACCCTGACGTAAACCTGTCTCCTTATCTAGGATGGCCCTTAACAATTCACCTGTCTGAATCCTGCCCTTCATCAACAGATCAGCCCGGCCAGCATGAATGTGCTTGATTGCATCATCAGCTGGATTTTGACTATCTACGATTTCAAAAGCTGCTACATCCGGTGGAATAAGTGATTCAATTTTTCGGGCATCCCCAAATAGTATGAATTGAGCAAGACCTTCTTCCTGGGCGCGTGTGGCTACTTGAATGAGTACTGGATCTTCAGCAGCAACAACAGCAACCCGCTTAGGTGTGGCGTCTTTGACTAATTGATGAAGTTCTTGGAAACTGGATATCATATTTCGTTGCGTGTGTTGTGTATGAGCCGAAGATCTCAACAAGCTCAATTATCGGCCAAATCTGAACATTGAGCTTGTCGAAATATCTGATTCTATAAATTATTCTCCCAGAAAGGAGCGAATACCAAATTTTATGAGCAGTTGCTGAGTATCGATATCGTTGACATCAGTACCTTTTTCGAAATTGTACTCTGCCTCAACTGTGAGACCCACATTTTTTGCGAGATTTAATAAGAGACCAGCACTGGCAACCAGACCGAGCTCAGATTCATCCCTGAAAATTTCATCATCATTATAGAGAGTTTTATTCACGAGGTAGTTTGCACCCCCTTTGATAAAGGGGGTTAGTTCGCTATTTTTTCCACCGAAAAAGAAATATACCCTTGGTCCAAGTGACAGGGTGACATTTTCAAGAACATTGGGATCGTCCTCATCACCGCTTTCATCCATTTCCTTTCCATAGCCCAGATCAATTCCAGCTGCAAACTGGGGAAACAAAAATAAAGCGATATCAGAATTGATGCCCCATACTGAGGATCTCAAGTCCTCACTCAGATCCGTTTGATAAGATCCTGTTCCTGAGATCATAATAGTTCCAGAGCCCCGGGATGTTGAATAGCTTGATTGAGCAAACGCTGCGGTGGCGAATGTCAAAACAGTGAGTGTCATAAAGATTTTTTTCATATTTTTCTCCTTCATTAACCAGTACTAATTAAAATCCACAAAAAGTAGCCTGTCTTCAATGTTTATATGTGATGGTGATCATTTTTTATCTGAGTTGTGATTTCAAACACAATTAGTCCCAATTCTCACTTCTGAACTTGTTTATGCGCACATCCGTTCTGGTGAGCAAGCCTTCCTTGAGCATGGGCTCGATTTGATCAACAAAACTGTCAATTTTTGGAATCCTTCCAACAAACTCCAGCAGAAGAGGTAAATTATCGGACATGCGGAGGATTTTCATTGAATGAATCTCACCATGTGCGCCAAAACCTTCTCTACCCCGAATGACAGTGCCGCCAGATAATCCATTCTCCAGAGCTATTTCCAGAAGGAGCTCATATAAAGCGCGACCCTCATATTTATCATCCTCTCCAATAAATATGCACAACTTTTGTCCGGTATAATCTTCATTCATGATGTTCCCTGCAAACTCTAAAAAGGTTCAAAAAACTTCACAACAATTTGCACGAATGATACGAATCTAAAACAATAAATCAAATTACTTCATTGGTTTCTTTAGATTTTTTGTAGAACAAGGGAATTGTATATCAAAGATTGTTTTTTGTGTTTAATCACTTTTTAAATAGCTCTGAAAAATAATTTTTCATATCTTCTTCTTTGTTATCCTTATCCTGAATCTTCTGGTCTTTACTGGCACTTTCACCCTGTTCATCCCCCGATGAATCAACCGGCTCTTTATCCGAAGTTGTTTTACCCACAGAATCTATATCTGTGTCAACCATACTGGCCCCGCCGACCTCTTTAAGCATATCGTCAAAAGTGCTTTCAAATTTCTCGTTACGCTCATCAAATAACTTGTCAATATCTTCTTCTGTCTTCGGTTCTGCAGATTCAGTTCCATTAGATTTATCCTCCACGGTTCCGTGTGAGTCATCCATTTCGAACTTGTCCGCACTACTTTCTTCAGCCTGCGTTTCACTCATATCTGTCAATTGGTATACTGGATCGTCTTCATTAGGTCCTTCATCAGGTCCTTCATCAATAAATGAATCTCTTTCAGCATCAGGAGCATCATTCACAGCATTTTCTTGGATATGATTGTCATCCATCGAAGTATCTGGTTCGTCCTCATCTCCCTCCGCTCCAACAAATGAATCCCCTGCAACGGGGGGATCAGGAACCTCTTTTACTTCATCTTCACGAATGCTCTCTGGGTCTGTATCCAAAGATTCAAAGGCAGGGCTGGAATTGTCGTCGTCATCCTCAAATGAAGGAATCTCGATATGAGGTTCAGCGGTATCAACCTCGTCTTCCTCTGTCGTCTGATCCTGATCCAGTTCAAGAAATTCAGATTCACTTTTTTTATCTTTATCCACCTTAAATTCCTGGCCTGGTGGGTGTGAGTCGGGGATGTCTGCCCCTTCAACATCTTCATCAAATATTTGTGATTGATCCTCGTTTTCCTGGTCTTGAAAATCGGTAGTGTCTTCATCGGTTGAGTTGAATTTGGTGATCCGGACATCTGTTCTGGTAAAAAGCCCATCTTTTATCATCGGTTGAATACGTTCGATATATCTATCAATTCTATTCGTCATGCCCTGAAATTCCAAAACCACAGGTAAGTTTTCAGAGGACCTAAGGATCTTTAGCCTGGTGGATTCATCCTGAGCTCCAAAAAAACCTTTATCCCCTATGGTGACAGTGCCACCTGACAAACGGCTATTGAAGGCAATCTCTAAAAGCAGTTCATAAAGAACGATGCCTTCATACTTATCGTTTTTACTGATAAAAATACAGAGCTTCTCGCCTGGGTAATCTTCATGCATATTTGAATTCCATTTTCATCACCACAACTTAGCGATACTAACCCCAGCCCACACGGCAATAAGTGTCCCAACAATATTGGCAAGAATATTCAAACCAGCAAACATCCACTCTCCATTTCGCATGAGATTGAGTGTCTCTAAAGAGAAGGTTGAATAGGTGGTAAACGCACCTAGCACACCAACTAGGAGAAACAATCTCATCTCCTGATTTACAATCATCTTTTCCAGAAAAAGCGTGGCAAAGAGTCCCAGAACAAAACTACCCAACAGGTTAACAGATAAGGTCCCCAGGGGGAATCTGTCGCTCAATTTCTGAGCCAGACCACTGATCCAATAACGTCCGACAGCACCCAAAAATCCACCCAGGCCAATAGCAATAATTTTACTCATATCCATCATTTTATTGCTCCACTTCATGGGGCAGTGGAATCAAGTAGACTTCCTCACAGACCACGGGTTTCATACTTTTAAAATATAACCATCCCGCGCTGAAGAGCACCACCGAGACAATAATCCAGGTAAGCCCCAGGTCACCCAGTGTGGATGCTTCTTCATCCAACCCCAAAAACAGACCGGAAAATGCTGAAAGATTAAACAGGGCATGGGTTAGCATGGGAATCAGAATATTGCCTGTCTTCGCCATAAGCCAGGCCAACAAAACACCCAAGGCGAGGAGCTCTAACATCGCTGGCAAATAAAACAGGTAGCCCACATGGAAGAGGGCAAAAATGACGGTGGGAATCACCATAGATGGTATGAGTGATCCAAAATGATAAAACAAGCTTTGCTGAAGCAGTCCCCTGAAAAGGAATTCTTCAACAATCGGGGCAACCAGGATTGCTGCAGAAATCAGCACAATATTGGCAAGAATACCCCCATCAAAGAGTGTTTCGTCCAAAGCCCGTAAAAAGTCTGGTACAGGGAAATATGGTAAAATAAGGACCTCAAATACAGAAACCAGACCAATGATTCCACCAATAAATAATACCGACATGGCCACAGTCACTGGAGACACCTTATGGAAGGGAAGCACATCAAAAAAGCCAAGCTTACGCTGGTTTAATATGAACAGGGGTGGAACCAGAATAGCGATTTCACTAAAGAGCATGACGAGTCGATCGAGGAGTTCGTTGTCCTCAATTCCGGAAATCATACTCTGGAGGCTCAGGCCAACAAATAAACCTAGAAACATACTTGCAGCCACCATGAGGTAGGCTTCTCGCGTACTAAAAATATGGAATGAAAATCGTTTCAATCAACGCCATCTTTTCTAAGAGTTATTTGCTTCTAGAAACAAAAACGGGGCGAAAATAAAAGTTGAGATTACAACCATCACTTTCACCCCATGAGAATTGTCAGTGAGTCAGGTTATTCTTTAATAACCCAGACTTTAACTTCAGCTTTGATATCTGTGGCAACCTTGATGGGAACATTATAGATACCCAGTGCTTTGAGGGGTTCCTCAAGCAGGATGTCACGTTTGTCAATCTCATAGCCTTTTGCGGCCAGGAGTTCAGCAATATCAGCAGCTGTAACGGCACCAAAAACCTTATCTTCCTCACCAACCTTCACAGAGGTTTCGAGGGAGATGTTTCCGAGCTTGGCAGCCAGTTGCTCAGCCTGTGCAGTTGCACGGGCGTTGCGGTTATCCTTCAATTTTTTCTCTTCTTCGAAAACACGAGAAAAACTACGGGTTGCTGGATAAGCAAGCTTCTGAGGAATTAGATAATTCCTGGCATAACCATCTTTTACATTGACGGTTTTGCCAGCCTGCCCTAGAGATTCAATATCTTCACGTAAAATAATTTTCATGATCAGATCCTTTCTCTTAGGCGTTCTTTACGTCATTGGTATATGGCAGTAAAGCAATATTCCGGGCACGTTTGATAGCTGTTACCAGTGATCTTTGATGCAGGGAGCAAGTACCTGTAATACGACGTGGTAAAATTTTTCCCTGCTCTGTCACAAAGCGACGTAGCATGGAGGGGTTTTTGTAATCAATTTCCATTTTCTTATTTTCACAGAATTTGCAAATCTTTTTTCTATAGGTGAACATTTTCATATAGAATTCTCTCTTTCTCTAATCCGGCCGATTACTCTGCGTCAGCAGGCTTTTCAGCTTCTTCTTCAGGTTTTTCGTCTGCGGATTCTTCAACTGCAGGTTCAGCTTCAGCTACGGCAGGCTCTTCAGCCACAATTGCTTCTTCAACAACAACTTCAGTTGCTTCCTCTGTGACTTCAACCGGTGTCTCTTTAACCACTTCGGCTACTTCAGCTTTTTCTTCAGCTGCTTCAACAACAACTTCAGCGTCATCTTCAGATGCTACTGCTGCTGGTGCTTCAGCTGGTTTTTCTTCATAGCGTCTTGGTCTGTGACCATCTCTGGAATCTCTAGAATCTCTACCTCCAGGACGTCTTCCACGGTCAGCCTCGAAAGCCTGTGGAACAGTCAGTGTTTCAAAATCAGGAAACTCATCGAGACGAATAGTCATATAATGAAGCACGCCTGATTCGATTTCAAATTCACGAGCAAGCTCAGAGATATCTGGGTTTTCGCCTTGAAAATGCATTAAAACATAATTTCCATAGCGTTCTTTATCGATAGCGTAAGCCAGCTTGCGTTTGCCCCAATGTTGGGTATTTGCAAGCTCACCGCCTACATTCTTCAGGACTTCTTCCACTCTTGCAACAACGGCGGAGATTCCTTCACTATCAAAGTTGATATTTACAATATAAAGGCACTCATACTTTTTCAAGAGCGAACCTCCTTATAGACCTATGGTTGCAATCAGTGGTGCAATCACCAGTGATACAACCGACATTAATTTTATCAAAATATTCAGTGATGGTCCTGAGGTATCCTTGAAAGGATCACCCACGGTATCACCAACGACGGCAGCCTTGTGAACATCGGAACCTTTTCCATACTTAATTCCGTTTATCTCTACTCCGTCTTCTACCATTTTTTTAGCATTGTCCCAGGCGCCACCAGCATTTGACTGGAAGATGGCCATAAGAACACCTGTTACCGTCACACCGGCAAGTAAACCACCCAGAGCTTCAGCACCAAATATGTAACCCACAACTACTGGTGTTAGAATAGCCAGTAAACCGGGAAGCATCATTTCTTTGATAGCAGCTTCAGTGGAAATCGTAACACATTTACCATACTCAGCTTTACCATCAGCAGCATCAAAGACCTTCTTGTCTTCTACAGACATTTCCTCATCTTCTTCATACTTTTTCATCACAACCAACGCTGCAGCAAGCTCAGGGATGGTTTTAAACTGACGACGGACTTCTTCAATCATAGCCATGGCGGCACGACCAACAGCTCCCATTGCCATTGATGAAAAGACAAAGGGTAGCATACCACCAACAAACAAACCTGCCATAACCGTGGGATCTGTAATACTGATACTCATTGAGCCGCCACCACGAATAACTTCTACTGTGGTGCGAAAAGCAGCAAAAAGAGCCAGTGCTGTTAAAGCAGCTGATCCAATTGCAAAACCTTTTCCTACAGCTGCAGTGGTGTTACCCACAGCATCCAGCTTGTCAGTACGCTTACGAACCTCAGGTGGCATTTGAGCCATTTCAGCAATACCACCGGCATTATCAGAGATAGGACCATAGGCATCAATTGCCAGCTGCATTCCAGTGTTGGCTAACATTCCCAGGGCAGCCATGGCAATACCATAGAGACCTGCAAATTCAAAAGCTGCCATAATACTGGCTGCGATAATCAGTACAGGAACAGCGGTTGACTGCATACCTACACCCAGACCAGCGATCAAGTTGGTTGCTGCGCCTGTCTGTGATTGGTTTACGATGGAGTTCACAGGTCCTGAATTGGTTCCGGTATAGTGTTCTGTAATAAAACCAATACCCAGACCGGCAGCCAGACCAATGGTACTGGCCCAGAACACGCCATAACTGGTATATTCAACACCACCCAGCGTGAATGTGGCCGGTAGCATCATGGTAATCATGAAAAACATGACTACAACCATGATACCCGATGAACCAAACTCACCAATATTGAGACCCCTCTGAGGGTCTCCACCTTCTTTTACAGAAACCATAAAGGTACCTGTAATAGAAACGAGGATTCCTGCTGCTGCAATGAGCAAAGGCAAGAATACGAATTCAGGTGCTAGAGCGCCACTCACCATAATGGTGGCTCCCAAAACCATTGAACCCACAATTGATCCTACATAGGATTCGAAAAGATCAGCACCCATACCAGCAACATCACCAACGTTGTCACCCACATTATCAGCAATAGTGGCAGGATTCAGAGGATGATCCTCAGGAATACCGGCTTCAACCTTGCCAACAAGATCAGCACCAACATCAGCAGCTTTGGTATAAATACCGCCACCGACACGGGCAAACAATGCAATGGAGCTGGCTCCCAGTGAAAAACCGGAAAGCACAGACATCACCATGCTCATATCTGTAAATATTTCTCTATAGACCAGGAATAGACCACCCAGACCAATCACGCCTAACCCTACAACGCTCAGACCCATGACGGATCCACCAGCAAAGGCAACGCCCAGAGCTTTAGCCAGACCTGTACGGGCTGCTTGAGATGTGCGATAATTGGCTTTGGTAGCAACGCGCATACCCAGAAAGCCAGCCAGGCCAGACGCCAGGGCACCCACAACAAATGATGCGGCTACGAGGGGACTTTTCCCTTCCCCACTATTGGCTACACCCAATAGAATGGCTACTGCCACAATAAAGATTGCCAGTACACGATATTCAGCTTTCAGGAAGGCCATGGCACCATCAGCAATGTGCTTGCCGATAAGTTTCATCTTATCTGAACCTTCATCCTGTTTATTGACCCAGCCTGTTTTCCAAAACGCAAACGCCAAGGCAACAAATCCCGAGATGGGGACCCAGATCATCATTTCACTCATATTAATTTTCCTCCTTTAAATCCTCAGCCTGAGCTTTACGGGGATTGATATTGAAACGATTCATCGTGTTATCAATATCATCTTTCAACCAATACTCGAGAGCATCAGCCGCTTTACCCAACTGCTCAGGGAGAACAGTCAAATCATTTTTGGAATAATTCTCTAATACAAAATCTTCAGAAAGTCGACGACCCTGATCTCCACCAATGCCCATGCGAATGCGTGGGAAAGTTGTGTCGCTCAGGTGTTGGATGACCGATTGCATACCTCTGTGAGTTCCAGCACCACCCTGCTTACGCAGACGCATTTCTGGAAAGAGAATGTCAAGATCATCAAAAACAATCATACAGTCTTCTGTGGCAATTTTGAAATAATCGACCAAATGACGTACGGCCTGGCCACTGTTATTCATATAAGTGGTTGGCTTCATCAGGATTGCATCCCGTTGTGCGCTTTTAGCAAAGACATAACTGCCCTTGCCTGGTTTAAAGCTGACCTGCCAACGTTGGGCAAGTTCATCAATGACCATGAAACCGGCGTTGTGTCGGGTCTTTGCATACCGATCACCCGGATTTCCAAGACCAATGATTGCTCGTAGCACAATACGTCTCTTTGATATCGATTATTTTTCGTCACTACCTGTATCAGATTCTTTTTTCTCACCGTCTTCTGATTCTGATCCTTCTTCATCCTCGAATTCCAGATCATCTTCATCAACTTCAACAACAACTTCTTCCATTTTCTGTGGTAGAACGACAGAAATGATTGTGATGTCTTCAGCAATGAGAACTTCATAGTCATCACTCTGGATATCACTGGCGTGGATACCGTCACCGATGTTCAATTCAGATACATCGACTTCAATGGAATCAGGTACATCCTCACCTTTACAGCGAACCACAACCTCATGGATAGGCTGCTGGAGAACACCACCTTCTTGTACACCAAGTGCCAGTCCATTAGCGATCACGGATACGGGAATTTCGATGATGTCACGAAGACGTACACCGAAGAAATCCATATGCAGGATTTTGTCTGTTACTGGATGCCATTGGACATCTTTCACCATGGCTCGGCGTTGCTCGCCGTCAATAGTGATGTTAAAAATTTGTTCTCCTGAATGCATAGCTTCGCGCAGATGTGTTTCGGTCATAACATAGGACTGAGCTTCTTCACCACCTGAATAGAAATTCACGGGGACATAGCCATTCCTGCGGAGTGCTTTTGCAGCTTTCCGACCAAATTCACTTCTCTGCTCAATCTGCAATTCGAAACGTTCTTTTTTCTTTGCTTGAGCCATTTTTACTTCCTTTATCTCTTTATACTAAATATCAAATAAAACACTGATTGATTCTTCGTTATGAATCCGCTGAATCGCTTCCCCGAAAACGGGAGCCACGCTAATGGACATCAATTTATCGATGCGCTTTTTAGCGCCGATATTGATGGTGTCCGTTACCAGGATGTGATCAATAGGTACCTTGCTTAGGCGCTTAATGGCAGGACCCGAAAGCACACCATGGGTGACAGCGGCATTTACTGAAAGGGCTCCCATCGCTCGCGCTTTTTTTGCTGCTGCGACCATGGTACCAGCTGTATCGACCATATCATCCATGATTAACACATTCTTTGCTCCAACCTTACCAATCAAGTGCATAACTTCAGCCTTATTGTGTTCAGGTCGACGTTTGTCAATAATTGCTAAACTCGCGTCCAGTAGCTTTGCATAAGATCGTGACATGGGGACAGAACCAATATCTGGTGCCAATACGACCATATTTTCAAGACCAAGATCCTTAATCGCCCCGACCAAGACTTTCTTGGAGTAGAGGTGATCGAAGGGAATGTTGAAATATCCCTGGATCTGGCTACTGTGAAGATCCATTGAGACCACACGGTCAGCTCCAGCAGTTTGAATAAGATCAGCAAACAATTTGGCGCTGATGGGGACGCGGGGTTGATCTTTACGATCCTGTCTCGCATACCCGTAGTATGGAATGACGGCCGTGACACGTCGAGCTGAAGCTCTTTTAGCTGCATCCAACATCAACAACAATTCAATCATATTCGTATCTGGTGGATTGGTGCTTTGGATAATAAAGACATCTTCGCCACGAATATTCTCATCGAAGCGAATCCATAGCTCACCATCACTAAATGGCTTGATTGTCATTTTCCCTAACTCAATGTTCAGATACTTGGCGATAGCTTTGCCAAACTCTGGGTTGGCTCTACCACAAAAAAACTTGGGATTCATTCGCTCTACTTCCGTTTGTTGGTTGGCGTTTTGGGTAAGTGCCTATTCAAGTCGTCCCAGCTCTGACTTTTGTCAGGGCCCAGGTACATGTTGACTTGAAATAGAAAGTGTTCCGGGAGGAGGATTCGAACCCCCATGACCAGCTCCAAAAGCTGGTGTCCTACCTTTGAACGATCCCGGAAGGCAATATTTAGATGACGGGGAGGGTGATCTGGGTATGGTAACGGTTTATAAAAAACGATTGAGCAACTTTTGCTTGTTCAAGGTTGTCAAAGATGCCATACACAGTCGAGCCACTACCCGACAAACTGGCAAAATATGCTCCTTGATTAAGGAGTTCGCTTTTTAGCGTGCCAATTTCTGGATGTATATGAAAAACTACAGATTCAAATTCGTTATCAAAAAACCGTACCAGTGTTGCCTTTTCTAAAAGGCGGCCAAAAGTAAACGGAGCCTTAGGGGGTGTCAATGGTATTTTTAGTGCTTCAAATGCCTGTTTTGTAGAGACATGAATGGGCGGAATAATGAGTAGTATAAACCCTTCGAAGCCCAACTTCAGTTTCTCAAGTTTCTCACCAACACCTTGACCGTGCTGTAAGCCGCCTTCAATAAAGAAAGGTACATCAGCTCCCAACTCCAAAGCCAGCTCAAGCAAATGCTCAGTTGACAGTGGAAAACCAGCAATCTGATTTAAGCCTTTGAGCACAGCCACACCATCGGCACTCCCCCCGCCAAGCCCAGATCCAGGTGGCACTTTTTTCTCAAGGGTAATCTTTACTGGAAGTGCTTTCCCAGTGGCTTCTCTGAAGAGTTGCTTCGCATGAAGACAGATATTATTGCCACCATCATCAAAGCTAAGGCCCTCCATACTGAAACTGAATTTTTCTGCTGGTTCGAAATGGAGGATGTCACCCCAATCCAACTCCTGAAATACTGTATCCAGGTCATGATAGCCATCTGGTCTTTTACGGATAATGCGTAACTTTAAATTTACCTTGGTGTGAGCAGAAATATCGAATGGTTTAAAGGGCTTCATTTCTCAATCAATTTAGACCAGAACTGTGGATGCTCAAAGTGTTGCCAGTTTGAATTTGTGATGAGCATTTGCACAACAATCGATTTTCACACTACTTGCCACAAAGCATGTATACTTTTATACTCAACGGTTTGACTTGTTATCAGATCGAACAGGACAAACATAAACATTTACATGCGGGAAATTCACATGTCACTTTTTAGAATCAGTTTCATCTAGAGCTGGGACTCTCAAGCGGCATAAGCAAGCATCATCTCAAAGGCAGCATCTTTATTTCTAAGCTGGAGAACTATATCTTTGCCCGAGTAGACTCCAGTGTTAATCGAGTCTTTCTCCCTTGTAATGAACCAAAGGTATCCAAGGTCTTCCAGAATTTGGATCAGGCCCAGCAACTGGGGTTTGAACTCACAGCAGATGGTGTCATCATACCAGCACTCCACTATGAGTTTGCCATCGCCTATACTTGAGGTGAAAATCTGGACAATGATACACCTCTCCCAGAAATGCCACCCCTTGAAACCGTATTGAATTTGAGGTACAGCTTTAAAGCACTACCCCTGTGGGTTCAGACAGAGGGACGCTGGGTCAGTGATCAGGATCGTGTGTCTGTGGAAAAGGGTGAAACGGCCACAAAAGGGTTTCAGGTTTATAACATCAAATCCGGGTTCTCAATGGAGAATGGATTGTCGCTCAGGGTTTCAACAATATATTTGACACGGCTTACCATGAACACCTCAGTCGCAATTTTATTAAAAACACAGCAGATAGTGGCCTACCGCTTTATGAACCTGGCAGGAATATTATTCTGGTTGTTGCTTATAAACTTTGAAAGGGTGAAACCAAAGCAGTTCCGTTTTTGCTTCAACTCAAGGGCAATATTTTTTAAAGTGTTCTTAAATATTCGAGGATTGCCCGAGCGTCATCTTCAGTCACGTTCTGAAAAGTCATAGGCACAAAGTACTCAGCCAACATGGCTTTCACTTCAGGATGTTTCTTGACCATTTCATCCGGGTTCAGAATCATATTCAGAATGAATGCAGGTGAGCGTTTATTTGTCACACCAGCAAGAGGTGGTCCTACCAGACGCTCACTCACTTTATGACAGGCCACACATTTTACTGTAAAAACATCAAGTCCTTTTTGGACCAGAGCATCATTCTGCGGACCGAGGGTGAACGAAACAATGGGGCCAATCCCATGTTTAATCTGATCTTGAGTGAGGCCTTCCGGGCTCAATTTTGGTACGTTTGCTTCCCTGGCAGTTTCGCTATCACCACCACAACTCATTAGTATCAAGGCCAAAATCAGGATTATTCCTGTCTTTTTTATCATTCTTTTCTCCTATTCATATCACGCAAGAATGTGTGAGATTATTTGTCATATTTTCGGTCAAAAAAAGAGTCTAGTATTCTTTTGTTTGCCTCATATTGCTTATTTGTATCGTCAATGTGTATCTTTTCCTTCAGAGAGATTCTCTTTGACGATGGCATAACGATGAATGAGAAAAGCACTTACAATTGCCACAATCACAATGGATACAGCAGTATTATAGCGTTTGAGATAGACTCCGATCTGCTCCCAATTTTCACCAATTGTGCTACCCAGCCAAATTAAGGTGCCATTCCATAACAAGCTGGAAATGGTTGAGAGAATGATAACTTTCCAGATATTGAGTTTTCCGATCCCTGAAAAGAGCCCAACCACACTTCTCAGTCCTGCCAGAAAGCGGTTGATAAGCACAACGCCGTAACCCCATTTTTCAAACAAGAGTTCAACCCGCTGTAAGCTTTTTGGTGAAAACCAGGTCTGTTGTTTGGAGTACATAAATCCCCGTCCATACTTGTATCCCGCCAAATAGAGAGTGAGAAAACCCAGGACACTGCCCATGAGGGTTGTGACCAAGGCCATGGAAAAGGAAAGTTCACCTCGACCAACAAGGTAAGCACCAAAAATCAGGATGGTATCACCAGGAACAGGGGGGAAAATGTTTTCTATATAAGAGGCTAAAAAAACAGTAAGGAAAACCAGCCAGGCTGGCGATTGTTCGATAAAGCATAAGAGGGGTTCCAACATGTTAGAACAACTGGGTTATCGTTTTGAAAGGAAACAAACAGCCTGGGCAGCTACCGCATCTCCACTTCCAGTCATACCCATACCTTCTGTTGTTGTCGCTTTTACAGATACAAGATCAATGGGAATTTCCAGGGCATCTGCCAGGTGTTGGCGCATCTCTGGTAAAAACCCCATGACTTTGGGTCGCTGAAGTATAAGGGTCGCATCAAGATTTGAAACCCCATAGCCCCGTTCCCGAATCAGGGAATTCACATGCTTCAAAAGATCGATGGAATAAACTCCTTCAAATTCAGGGGATGTATCTGGAAAATGTTGACCGATATCCCCCAAGGCTAGCGCACCAAGAACAGCGTCTGCAATCGCGTGGGTTAGAGCGTCTCCATCAGAATGTCCCAATGTACCTTTTTCGAAAGGAATTTTAACGCCGCCCAAAACCAAATCCCGACCTTCCACCAGACGATGGACATCATAGCCTGTACCTACTCTGAGGTTAGGGGTTAGGGGTTGGGTGTTAGACGTTTCACTCATACTATTTTACAATGCTCTCGCAAAGTGCGCAGAGACGCAAAGTTATTTAACCGCTCTTTTCGAGAATATTCGTGTCGACATAATTATACTTTTACGAAATGAACATGGCATCGCCATAACTGAAAAAGCGATACTTCTCTTCGACTGCAATGTTATAGGCCTTGAGAATTTTCTCCTTGGATGAAAAGGCTGAAACCAGCATGAGAAGCGTAGATTTAGGTTGGTGAAAATTGGTGATAATGCCATCAACCACCCTGAAAATATAGGGGGGATAAATGAACTTATTTGTCCAGCCATCACCTGGTTCCAACTCACGAGGATACATCACGGCTGATTCAAGAGCCCGTACGACCGTGGTCCCCACACCGATGATCCGCCGACCTTCTTCTTTAGCTTTTTTTATTGCGGTAACCGTTTCTTCAGGGACATTAAAATATTCAGCATCCATCTGATGCTTCGTGATGTCTTCAACATTTACCGGCCTGAAGGTTCCCAGTCCAACATGGAGGGTCACGTATTGAATTTCCACCCCTTTGGCCTTGGCCTTTTTCAAAAGTGCTTCAGTAAAATGCAATCCAGCAGTAGGAGCTGCCACAGCACCACGATGCTTGGCATAGACAGTTTGATAACGATCTTTGTCATCATCATTGGCTTCACGAACGATATAGGGAGGCAATGGCCATTTACCGACTTCATCAAGAATGGAATAGAAATCACCACCATTTTTATCAAAACGCACGACACGTCCACCCGAGACCGTATTGTCTACCACATCGCAGGTGATTTTGTCTTCGATAACCAGCTTGTTACCAACTCTAACCTTGCGGGCAGGTTTCACCAGCGTTTCCCATAAATTGTTTCCCAATTCACGAAGCAAAAACAATTCGATTTCTGTGTCGGTTTTATCCTTGCGGGCATAGAGTCTTGATGGAAAAACTTTAGTATTATTGAGAACGAGAACATCTCCTGATTTTAGAGAATCTACCACATTCGAAAATTTGCTATGCTCCACTTCACCGGATTGGGCATCCATAACAAGCAATCTGGATCCATCACGTTTGGCGGTTGGATGTTGGGCAATTAACTCATTTGGTAATTCATAATCAAAATCAGATAAGGTCAGGGCTTTTGCGCGATCAAACAGCATATATCATTCTTTCTTTCTTTGGAACATGTTGGTTTGGGATAACTCGGCTTTTAAAACAAAGCCTAAATGTCTATAAGCTTGAGGAGTTGCCTGTCTGCCACGGGCAGTTCGAACCAGAAACCCCTCCATAATCAAGAATGGTTCATAAACTTCTTCCAGGGTATTGGCTTCTTCACCAACTACTACTGAAAGCGAGCTTAGTCCAACAGGACCACCGTCAAATTTTTCTATAAGTGCCTTGAGTATGCGTTTATCCATATCATCGAGACCATACTCATCGACGTTTAACATGCCGAGGGCATCATCAGCTACTTGTTTGGTAATGGAGCCATTGCCTTTAACCTGGGCAAAATCTCGGGTCCTTCTAAGCAGGCGATTGGCAATACGAGGTGTGCCCCTGCTGCGACGGGCCAGCTCTAAGGCACCATCATCATCAATGGGAACATTTAAAATATTGGCTGAGCGTTTTACAATTAGTTGAAGCTGCTCTGGTTCATAAAAATCCATGCGGAGTACCACACCAAAACGAGCACGCATAGGGGGCGTTAAAAGACCAGCACGTGTGGTGGCACCAACCAGAGTGAATGGTTCAAGATTCAGCTGAACACTCCGAGCACTCGGCCCTTGATCAATCATGATGTCAATGCGATAGTCTTCCATGGCTGAATAGAGATATTCTTCAACTACAGGGTTCAAGCGATGCACTTCATCAATAAAAAAGACATCCCGCTCCTCGAGATTGGTGAGTAAGCCGGCCAGATCAGCCGCTTTAACAAGCACAGGTCCAGAAGTGATTTTAATACTCACGCCAAGTTCTTTGGCAACCAGCATGGCCAGGGTGGTTTTTCCCAGCCCGGGAGGTCCAAAAAGAAGCACATGATCTAAAGCTTCATTACGCTGTTTGGCAGCCTCAATAAAGATTTTTAGTTGAGCAACTGTATCCTCCTGACCGACGAAATCTTCCAGACTTTGTGGTCGCAGAGCACGGTCAAACTCCTGTTCTTCGGTCAATAGTTGGGGTTGTGTTAAATCACTCATCTTATCAATCTTTACTTGCCTCTCTTTGAATTTTGGTCTCTGGAACTTCTATTCAAAATGTGCCGGCAAATATAGTCGGTGGGGGTGCCTGTTTCCAAGTGAAGCCTTGGAGGGGCTATTCGCACACTATTCGGATATGTCCTTCCTGGAGACAATATTATTTCGCCAACATGTCTTTGAGGTAATATCCTGTATAGGATTGCTTAACCCTGGCGACTTCCTCAGGAGTTCCGGAGGCCAGGAGTTCTCCACCTCCATCACCACCCTCAGGTCCGAGATCGATCACGTGGTCAGCAGACTTAATCACATCAAGATTATGCTCAATGACCAGGACGGTATTGCCCTTGTCAACCAGGCGATTCAGAACCGTCAATAGCATGCTTACGTCGGCAAAGTGGAGGCCAGTTGTGGGTTCATCCAGAATATAAAAAGTACGGCCCGTACCCACCTTGCTTAGCTCACTGGCAAGTTTCACCCTCTGGGCTTCGCCGCCGGATAGCGTAGTGGCCTGTTGTCCCAGCTTGATGTATCCAAGACCCACTTCGACGAGCGTTTTAAGTTTTCTCTTGAGAGCTGGTATGGCTTTAAAGAAGCCGAAGGCTTCCTCCACTGACATATCCAGTACTTCAGAAATGTTTTTTTTCTTGTACTGAATCTGTAATGTTTCTCTGTTGTAACGTTTTCCCTTACAGTCTTCGCACTGGACATAAACATCGGGTAAGAAGTGCATCTCAATTTTGCGGATACCATCACCCCGACAACTTTCGCAGCGTCCACCCTTCACATTAAACGAGAATCGACCTGGCTTATAGCCACGCAACTTCGCTTCAGGAAGCTGGGAGAAGAGATCCCTGATAAATGTGAAAGAGCCTGTATAGGTAGCGGGGTTGGATCTGGGGGTCCTGCCAATGGCGGATTGATCAATATTAATGACCTTGTCGATATATGCCAAACCTTCTACACGATCATACGGTAGCGTGGTAATCTTCGTATTGTATATGGACCGTGCCATGGCTGGATAAAGAGTTTGATTAATGAGGGATGACTTACCTGATCCAGATACCCCAGTCACACAGATGAATTTCCCCAGGGGGAAATCAATGTTAAGTTTTTGAAGATTATTCCCACGAGCTCCAACCAGACTGATTTTACTGTTTCTTCCTTCTCGTCTTTGCATGGGAACCGGGATAGATAATTCACCCGTTAAGTATTTTGCAGTGAGGGAGTTTTTGTTTTTCAAGAACGTTTTTGGTGGGCCTATGGCCACAATCTCGCCACCATGTTCACCTGCACCAGGACCCATATCTACCAATATATCTGCCTCTTCCATGGTTTCCTGATCATGTTCAATAACAATAACCGTATTGCCCAAATCTCTAAGATGTTTTAAGGTTTCAATTAGACGTCGATTATCACGCTGATGCAGACCAATTGATGGTTCATCCAAAATATAAAGCACGCCGACCAGTTGCGAGCCTATTTGGGTTGCCAAGCGAATTCGCTGCGCCTCGCCACCAGATAAAGTTCCAGCGGTGCGGAATAAGTTTAAATAATCCAATCCAACATTAACTAGAAAACTTAATCTTTCTTTAACTTCTTTTAAGATTTGTTTTCCAATCTGCTCTTCTGTTTTAGAGAGTTTTAATTCATTGAAAAACACAAGCAGTTCTTTAATTGGTAAATAGCTCAGATCTGTGATACTCTTTTTCCCGAGGAGGATATGATTTGCTTCAATACGAAGACGAGAACCGCCACATGTTTCACAGGGTAAAGAACTCATGTAGCCCTCAATCCATTTCCTTACGCCTGGTGATGTAGTCTGTTTATATCTGCGTTCCAGATTGGGGATAACCCCTTCAAAACCGCCTTCGTACTCACCTTTCCACCGATCTGATTCATAGGCCATTTTGATTTTCTTGTCCCCGGTACCCCTTATAATGGCCTCCTTTGCCTCATCACTGATACTGCTCCAGGGTTGAGTGAACTTGAAATTGTAATGTGAAGCCAAGCTTTTAAGGATAGCAGCGTACCAGTTTCCGCGGGGCTGCTCACCAAGCGGTGCTATGGCGCCCTGTAATAGGGACTTCCTTTTATCAGGCACGATGAGTTTAATATCTATACTTGTTTGCATACCTAGTCCATCACAACTGGGGCAAGCGCCATATGGGCCATTAAAGGAAAACAAACGAGGTTCAAGCTCAGGATAACTTATCTCGCAATAAGGACAAGCGTAGTGCTCAGAGAATACATGTTCTTCTTCACCTACAACATCAATAATGACCATGCCTGTTCCATGTTTTAAGGCCAACTCAACGGACTCTGTCAACCTATCTTTAAACTCTTCATTGATAACAAGACGATCTATGACAATTTCAATTTTATGTTTTTTGTTTTTATCAAGATTTATTGATCGACCAACTTCTTGAATCTTTCCATCTACACGTACCCTTACAAACCCCTCTCTCTTTATTTCCTTAAATATTTCTTTAAACTCACCCTTGCGACTCTTAACAATGGGAGCTAGAATTTGTATGTGTGCATCGGCTTTTAGATTTAAGATGGAGTCAACTATCTGTTGAACCGTTTGCCGGGTAATTGGCCGGCCACAGTTATAGCATTCCGGTTTTGCTATTCTAGCAAAAAGCAAACGGAGGTAATCATGAATTTCTGTAACTGTCCCCACGGTGGACCTTGGATTTCTTCCAGCTGATTTTTGTTCAATCGAAATAGCAGGGGATAGGCCATCAATATAATCCACATCTGGTTTTTCCATTAACCCCAGAAATTGACGTGCATATGCAGAGAGAGATTCTACATAACGTCTCTGACCTTCGGCGTAGATGGTATCGAAAGCCAGGGAAGTTTTACCTGAGCCGGAAAGTCCAGTTATAACTATAAATTTATCTCGTGGGAGTTCGAGATTAACATTTTTCAGATTGTGCTCACGGGCACCATGTACAACTAATTTATCACTTCTCATAAAATCCTCAATTCAAACTTTTAAGATATTTGGAGGACTAGCCTGGTGGAAGCAGAATTTAGATTTTCCTGTATAAATATTGTAATTGATTCCACAAGTACAAGTTTGTTGGAATACCACAAAAATAATGCCTGTATGTGCACCACCTGCCTTTGCATCATACTGTACGCTTCAATATTCATTTACCTCCACTCATGACCTCTGCATAGGACCTAACATAGCCTTGGCTTAAGGGCTCTGATACTGTGTGATAGTTATCCACACTTATGACCTGCTTTCCAGGTTGCTCTCGATTCCGCAGAATTCTCTCTTTGCAAGCCACCATGCATACGTCAATTGCCTGTATTAATGGGTTTAGTAGGTTTTAATGTCAATTTTAGAAATTTATCTTCTTCATTTATCAAATTACTATTGTCGCAATTATGGCTCATATTGACCAGCTGGTCATAAGGCTATCTATTGTTCCCCGTCTGGCGTAAAAAGCTTTAACCTGTTTTATTGTCTGTATTTGCTGCTCCAAAACGCTACATTTTACCCGCCTTGCCGTATTGTGCACCACAAAATTATTGCTATTCACCTGGGCTTCCTAAGATCTATTATCGGTGAGAAATTCTAAATCAAATCAGCCTTTCTGGTCAATTTCACTCATTTTCGAATGATCTCTGCTCTTTAACAGCACTGAGCCCAGCTTTTTAACCAACCCTTACCCACAAACCGCTATTTCAACCTTATGAAAACACCATTATTAATTAAAACTCTCAGCTCGAAACCAAGAATACATAAAACTATTATATTCGATTTATTAACTATAATTCATAATATTGTTCTTTATCAATTAACCTCATAGTACCCCCATCACACCGTTCCTCTTTTCATGATTTCCTTTTATATTTCAATGTCTTAGTCGATAACCTATGCCGGTTAGCGTCCCTGTTTTCAACTCAACGAATATTTCCCACCTTCTCAACAACCCGTTTATATTGATCCGATTTTGAAAAACATCTTCATATAAGGATTCACTGCATGAATGCTCTGTCGCTCAACAATATTACAAAAACCTTCAATGATTTTACTGCTGTGGATCAGCTTTCACTGGAGGTCCCGGAAGGTAGCATCTATGGCTTTATAGGTCCTAATGGCTCTGGTAAGACAACTACAATACGTATGATCATGAATATTTTGCATCCAGACAATGGCGATATTCAAATTTTGGGTTTTCCTCGAGCATCCATTGATAATGACCTTGTTGGTTACCTTCCTGAAGAACGCGGATTATACAAAAAGATGAAAATCCGTGAGTTGCTTCAATTCTATGGTCAACTCAAAACAGGACATAGGGTTTCAGAGGACGTTGACTTTTGGTTGGAAAAACTTGATCTCTCTGAATGGGGCAATAAGAAGGTGGAAGCCTTAAGTAAGGGTATGAGTCAAAAGGTGCAGTTCATTGCAACCGTTGTTTCCCATCCCAAGCTTGTCATTCTTGATGAGCCCTTCAGTGGACTTGATCCAGTAAACACTGATGTTCTCCTCAAGGCTATGCTGGAACTTCAGAAGAATGGCGCTACCGTGATTTTTAGCACCCATGATATGGCTACAGCTGAGAAAGTTTGTGACTATGTGTTTATGATACACAAGGGTAAAAAAGTACTTGATGGTACCCTCCATGAAATCCAGGACAAATATGGAAGTGACACCCTCCGAATCCGATGTGACAACAAGCCTACTGGTCTTGATCGAATCACTGGCATTGACAAAGTCCATGATTTTGGTCAATCACAGGAATTGAGGATATCCCCCACATCCAATCCTCAGGATATTTTGAAAGAATTAATGAAAGATAATACATTGCTGAGTTTTGAACTGATGAAACCATCCCTCCACGATATTTTTGTTCGAATAGCCGGCGCTGAGGAGGTTGATCATGTATAAGATTCTACGCCTTGCTCTCAGAGAGTACTATGCTGCTGTTCGCACGAAGGGCTTCATCATTGGTTTGATCATGCTCCCTGTCTTTATGAGCGGAAGCATCATTGCCATGGCCCTCTTGAAAGACCATGTCGATATTCGAGAACGTCGCATTGTTGTGGTTGATGAATCGGGTCAGTTTAGTGAGATGCTTCAAGAAGCTGCCTCTATTCGCAATACCCAGCATATTTTTGACCCAGAGGATAGCACTCAAGTACAACCAGTATATAGTATTGAGTTTGTCGACGTGGACACAGCAAATATTATTGTACAACTTGGGGAACTATCTGACCGAGTTCGCGATGGTGAAATTCATGCTTTCCTTCACATTGGATCTTCAATAGTTCACCCCGCGGCAGATCCGAAGAATGCCTTTGTCAATTATCATGCTGAAAGTGCTGCCCTGGATGATATTCGCAACTGGCTAAGGGATCCTATAAACAATCATCTTCGTCGCCTGAGACTTGAGCAGGCCGGTATTGATGAATCAGAAATTCCCGACCTTTTTCACTGGTCCTGGGTTACCGCCAAGGGACTGCTTACCATAGATGAAGAAGGTAACTTTACCGATGCAGGTTCCAGCAATGAAGTCCATGAAATCGTCGTGCCCCTGGTCATGATGATGCTCATGTTTATGATGTCCATGATGGGTGCCACCCCTCAGCTCAGTGCCGTTATGGAAGAAAAAACCCAACGAATTGTTGAAGTCATTCTGGGTTCTATTACCCCTTTCCAGTTTATGCTGGGGAAAATCCTGGGAGGTCTGGCCGTGGCCTTAACCAGCACCCTGGTCTATCTGGGCGGTGGTATTGCCTTTATGCAATGGCGTGGGTTTGAAGCCTATATACCTTATGACATCCTACCCTGGTTTGTGGTAAACCTGGTTATCCTCTTGTTCATGCTGGGTGCACTCATGACCAGCCTGGGATCCGTTGCAAATGATGCCAAAGACGCTCAGTCCCTATCATTCCCCGCAATGTTTCCCATGATGATCCCCATGTTTATTATGATGCCTGTTTTAAAGGAGCCACTCTCCACATTTTCTACTGTGATGTCATTGATACCGCCATTTACACCGATGGTGATGACTTTGAGAATGGCCTCACCCGTTACCATTCCTGCCTGGCAACCCTGGGCTGGCCTCGCAGGGGTAATTATTTTTACACTGTTTGTTGTTTGGGGCGGAGCACGCATATTCCGCGCAGCCATTCTCATGCAGGGTGTGCCACTTAAGTTTTCAAATATTATGCGTTGGATGACCAAAGGATAAAGGAATCGATCATGGCTGAAAATAAAATTTTTACCTGGATGAAAAACCGCTCACCTTCTCGAAGCTATCACTTTCAACTGAGTCCAAAACTCACCGGAAAAATCCGACGGAAGGGACTGTGGAGTCCTGATGGTACTGGAGAAATGGGCGACCGAAAACTACGCTTTAGCTCCAACGGAAAAGCAAACATGAGCTTAAGTGTGATTGACGGTTCATCTCAGGAAGAACTCGGGAAGCTTCATTTTTACTGGAAAGATTTTCAGAAGAGCAAGCTGGAGCTAAAAAGCGGTAGCACTTACTATTTTCGTTCATTCAATTTACTGAGGGGTATCTGGAGTTGGGTTAAAAAAGACACTGCTAATGAGCAGTACATTTTTAAGGTAGACAACCCGCTTCATCGTTCGGGGACCATAGAAAGTCCAGCCAAAGATGTACCTGCATTGGAACGGGATATTTTGCTGCTATTGGGTCTACATCTCCAACACTATATCAACATCTGGTTGATCACGATTATTATCGTGATTGTCGGTGCTGTTTCAGGGAGTTAGACTTTGAGGACCTTAACCTTGCGAAGGTTCCCGTCTTCGTCCTGAAGACTTCGCCGTGACGAGTAAAACCTTCGCAAGGTTAATAAATTTACTTTGATCTGAGTTTTAAGCCCCAGTCTACAACATAGACGACAATCAGGTTTGTCAGTACGGAGAAGCCGATAAACCAAGTCCAAGCTAAACCAAAATGCTTCATTACAAAAACGATGGCCATCGAGGCTATCAATCCACTTATTAGACTGACCTGAGAGAATTCCCTGTCGATTTTTGTGAGCAGGAAAAGACCCAGCAATCCACCGTAAGTAAATGAGGCAATCTCCAGACCCATCACTACAATTGCCTTATCCGATTCATCAAATACCAAGGCAATACCGATCAGGACAATAGCCCAGCAAAAGCTGATAATACGAGATGTTTTGATGGAGACATTTTTACCCAACCAGTCCGTGGCTGTTGAAGATGCCAGCGAATTAATTGAAGAGCTCAGGGTGGACATGGCTGCAGACAGCACTCCAGCCAGCAACAACCCCTTGAGACCCACAGGAAGTTCGTTCACAATAAAAGTTGAAAATTCCCGGTCCTTTTCCAGTTCAACACCACCGAGATAAATGTATATGAGAGAACCTGCTAAGAGGAAAACAGTAAACTGAATAAGGACAAAAATTCCACTCCCTATCATGGCTTTCCTGGCACCTGCCAGATCACGTACCGACAACACTCTTTGCACCATCATATAGTCGGCCCCGTGGGAAGCGAAAGACAACAACATACCGCCAAACACAGCTGAAAGAAAGAGCCAGGGATTTGTAAATAAGTCCCATCCCCAGCGCACAATATCGAGTTTGCCCTGGTCATTCAATTGACCAAGCATATCCCCCAGGCCAGCCTCACTATGCATGAGGATATAAATGATGGCTATGAGACCACCACCGATATAAAGCACAAATTGAAAACTGTCGACCCAGACGACAGTACGAATACCACCCATGAGGGTATAAACAACTGTCACAGCGCCAATGACTAACACAGCAACAGGCAAGGACCAGCCAGTCACAACCTGTACAATAACTGCGGTGGCTAAAAAGCGAATTCCATCAGCCAGTATGCGGGTAACCAGAAAGACGCCCGAGGCCGTTTTCTGAATTTTTTTACCAAATCGGTTTCCCAGTACTTCATAGATTGAAGTAATGCCTCCCTTGAAATAGGCGGGTAGTAAAAAGATACTAACCAGAATACGCCCCAGGATGTAGCCCAGCGCCAGCTGCAAAAAGAACCAGTCATCCCGGTAGGCCAGACCAGGGATACTGATAAAGGTCAAAACCGACGTTTCAGTTGCTACGATAGAGAGCATGGCCGCCCACCAGGGCATATCCCGACCCGCTAAAAAGTAGTCTTCCGACGTTTTATTGAAGCGACTGTTATAAATACGTTAAGCTGAAATACCGGCTAGAAAAAGAATGATGATACTGAAATCGAGGGTGGAGAGCATGTTTGTCCTCAATTTGTCCTTTAATGCTGAAACTTAATTTGTCATCCCGAGCGGCCTGCGAGGGCGAAGCTCCAGAGGAGCGAAGACTCGAGTCGAGGGACAATGAACTGAAGTTGCTACATTTTGGTGGACAGTGCGAGAAGACTTACATTGTCAGTGGAGGTAAACAAGATGGTAGCAGAAAATACGAGACGACAGTACACCCCCGAATTCAAACGAGAGTCGGTTGAGTTAT
>Ga0307992_1000383_pt1 | contig 28629 bp, 27 predicted proteins | sample EllFjometagen133_FD_203162 | JGI IMG/M metagenome (GOLD analysis project Ga0307992, IMG submission 203162) | Marine microbial communities from Ellis Fjord, Antarctic Ocean - #133 | ecosystem: Environmental > Aquatic > Marine > Unclassified | place: Southern Ocean | collected 2014-10-08
ATAGAAGAATTGTTACCAAATAATGTAAAAAGAGATCTAGCAAAAGCTGGCGCTAAATTATATATCATTCATGCATATGAATTAGCTAAAGAAATCGGTGAAGTTAAACTTGTTTCTACAATTATGCTATCTGCATTCATTTTATTTTGATATATCATCGTCTACACCTTCTTCGCTACTTGTTTCCCAAATAAACCAAGAGGCTTAAATAGAACGATAACAAGAATGATTCCATATACAACTGCATTTTCCCAACCGAGAACTACAAATGATAATAATCCAGTTAATACTGGAATTATTATGCTTGCGATAAGTGGTCCAGCAAATGATCCAAAGCCACCTAAAATTGCGGCCATAAATCCATTAACTTGAGTTGGAGTCATTAAACCAACTTCTAATGTTGCCGTGTTTGGCGCCCAAAGAACGGCCGCAACCCCACCTAATAAACCAGCAATACCCCAGCTTAATGCCGTAATAACTTTTGTGTTAACACCCATCATACTAGCAACTACTTCACTTGAAGCTGTTGCTCTCACACCTAATCCCCACTTAGTTAATCTAAGCATAGAGAATAATATGACTAATATAACAACTGTAATGATTAAAGCTAATAATGCATTTTGTGTTATGTTAAGTTCAATTCCAAATAGAGTAAAATCTATATTGTCTCCATATACCAACTTAGGAATACCCATAGGAATTGATCCAAAGATTAACGGAATTGATCCTGCAAAGACTAAAACTAGTCCCATTGTAATCATTTGTTTACCAACAGCAGAAGGCATTTTAGAGTTTCTAATTATAAATACATCGATACAAACAGCAATTAAGAAAGCTACTATTGCTCCTCCGAGCATAGCAAGTAAAACCATTAAGGTGTTACCCATATTCGTATAATTAGCTGCTAAATTAAGTATTAACTTCGCTGCTACAAATGCTCCTACTTCACTTATCATACCCTGAGCGAAGTTTGCTGTAGTAGACGTTTTAAAAATTAACACAATCCCTGTTGTTGCTAATGCAAGAACACACATATACAACGTTCTATTCACAATATTTTGTGCATAATATTGTGGTGGGTTAATGATATCTGGTATCAAAGTATATAATTTGAAAAACAAGAATAACAACCCTAATACCACAAATATATTCAGCAAGGCATTTCTTGCTTTTGTTTTATTTTGAAGTTTCTTAAATACTGTTACATTGATAATGAAATAAATAACTACCAATGCCAGTAAAAATAGGAAAATACTTTTCCAAAATCCTTCAGTTTGAAACATTAAGCTTCACCCCACTTAATAATGTTAGCTGCCCATACATACCCGATGCCGGCTGCTATCATACACACCACTGATCCTTCTTTCACCTTCTTTTGTTGTAATGCTAGATGTAAAGATAAAATTTGGTCAACTTGGCCAATATGTCCGTATTCTTCTAAGTAAATTGTTTGATCTTCTGTAAGCCCTAATGTATCTAACATACCCTTATGACCCGATCTCTTCATGTGCAATATTGCTAAATAGTCAATATCTTTTCTTTCAAAATTTGATTTTTCTAAAGATTTGTCAATACATTTAAACCAGTTTGGCATAGAAACTATGTTTAATCTGTTTTTCATTTTAACTGGATCCATTAATCTCAATGATTTTTTAGATTCTTCTAAATTTTCATGAGTAATTGGAACAGCAGTACCACCGATTTCAACGCCAGCTGTTCTTGCTAGTGACCCATCAGCTATGATGTGTGAACCTAATAAAAGATTTCTATTGTAATTCTTTTTCAAAATAATAGCTCCAGCACCTGCACCTAAATTGTACATCATTGACATATTTTTATCTTCATAATCAACAAAGTCACAATTTCTGTATCCACCGACTACCATAATCATATTAATCTCATCATCAGCAATTAACATGTCTTTTGCCATCTTCATAGCAGTTACTGTAGTACAACAACGGTTAGCAACATCGATACCCCATGCATTTACAGCGCCAATTTTATCTTGGATATATAATGCTGAAGTAGTTAAAGGATATTCTTTCCACTCTTCACCAACACAGAGAATTACATCTATGTCTTCTGGGTTTATCCCAGTATTTTTTATTGCATCAAGACCCGCTTTAACTCCCATTTCTTGTGTCCCATCTTCAGGACCTGGAGTAGTTTTAGTTTTGATACCCAATTTTTTGTATACTGCTTCTTCAGCCCAAACTCCGTTTGTTCTCTCACTGATTTCTTTAGCAGTTACTTTGTTTGTAGGTATATAAATACCTGTACCAACAATTCCTACGTTTGGTTTGCTCATCTTTCTCACGCTTTCTGTAAATATTTATTTAAAGTCTCATTCCTCCATCAACTTGAAGAGTTTGACCTGTAATGTATGATGAATCATTACCAGCTAAGAATAATACAACTTTAGCAATTTCTTCAGGTTGACCTAATCTTTTAAGCATTGTCATGCTTGCAAATTTGTCTAATAAATCTTGAGGAACAGTTTTTAAAATATCTGTCATTGTGTATCCAGGCGCAATTGCATTTACTCGTACAGGAACACCTTTACGAGCAAATTCTTTAGCCCATGTTTTTGTTAAACCAATCATTCCAGCTTTAGTAGCTGCATAATTTGCTTGACCAATATTACCAAATATTCCTACTACAGAAGAAATATTAATAATAGATCCTCCACCAATAGTTTCCATTTGTGGTCCAATATATCTTACAAGGTTAAATACACCTTTTAAGTTAACATCTAATACGAGATTCCATTGATCATCAGTCATTTTTCTTGTCATTGAATCCCTAGTGATACCTGCGTTATTAACTAAGATATCGATTTTTCCATATTTTTCTATTGCTTCAGCAAAGAATACTTTACATCCTTCTGAATCAGCTACATTTAATTTATAATAGTCTACATTTTTCATTTCATAAGTCATTTCGCCCATATCACAAGCTATTACTTTAGCACCTTCTTGAGCCATTTGTTTACAGATTTCCATCCCTATACCTTTAGCTCCACCAGTTACAACAGCAACTTTACCTACTAATTTCATTTATTTTTCCTACTTTCTTTTTAAGATAACAGCAGTTCCCATACCGCCGCCAATACATAAACTAGCTAATCCTATTTTGTTATCTCTTTTTATCATTTCATATAATAAAGTAACAACGATTCTATTTCCTGAAGTTCCTACAGGATGCCCTAAAGCAATAGCGCCACCGTTAACGTTAGTTCTTTCAAATATTTCATCCATTGTTAAATCATGTTCTTCAGCTAACTCAGTAACAACTCCTATTGATTGTGAAGCAAAGGCTTCATTTAATTCGATAAGCTCCATTTCTGATAAACTCATATTTGCTTTTTTTAAAACATTTCTAACAGCCGGTACTGGTCCTAGTCCCATTAAATTAGGGTCTACTCCGCCTTGTCCTATTTCAACAACTTCAGCAATTACTTTTAGGTTATGTTTTTTAACCATTTCTTCATTCGCTAAAATAATAAATGATACACCATCATTAATACCTGATGAATTTCCCGCAGTAACTGAACCACCTTTAAGAAATGCAGGTCTTAACTTTCCTAGTATTTCTGGAGTTGTTTTTCTGTTTGGATACTCATCAGTATCAAACACTACAACACCTTTTCTAGTTTTAATTTCAATTGGCACTATTTCGTCTTTAAATTTTCCGGCATCAATAGCTGCAATTGCTCTTTGTTGTGAAGTATAAGAAAAATTATCTTGTGCTTCTCTAGATATATTATGTTTAGCAACAATGTTTTCTGCAGTAATACCCATATGCATTTGTCCAAATGCATCTGTTAAAGCGTCATCAATCAAATGGTCTTTGACTGTAAAATCACCAAATTTTGTTCCTGTTCTTGATTTTGCAGGAATTAAATATGGAGCGGACGACATTGATTCAGCGCCACCAGCTACTACTAATTTTGAAAATCCAGATTGAATTCCCATGAAACCGTTCATAATGGCTTTCATTCCACTCCCACACACCATATTTAGTGAATAGGCTGGAACACTATCAGGGATTCCGGATCCTATAGAAATTTGTCTTGCAATACCTTGTCCGATACCTGCAGGTAAAATGTTACCTACGATTACTTCAGATATTTCACTTTTTGGAATTTTAACATCTTCCAACAATTTTGATAAAACCTGAACACCCATATCTTTAGGATGTACATCCTTTAACGCGCCTAAAAAAGAACCAATGGGGCTCCTTTTTGCTCCAACAATAAATACTTTTTCTTTCACTTTTATCCTCCTGAGATTTATTTGGTTTTTATTATATGAATTTTTATTCATATTTTTACTATATTTTAGCTATTTTTAGCCAAATTGTCAAGCGCTTTCAAGAAAAAAATATATTTTCATCACACAATATTCTTATCTGTATTTAGACGTATTTTCATATTTTGGCTAGATATAGCGATATTCTATTATCGTTTTTGAACATATGGTTTTAAAAGACAAAATATGAAATTCAATTCATATGAATTACTTTTCATAATTCGCTTGTTTTTTTAAAAATGATAATATACAATGATTATGGTGATAAAATGGAAAATCTAAATTGTCGACCGCCTAAAACTAAGGTGGGAGAAAGATCTTTTAAAAAGATTATTAAAGCTGGTAAAGCACTGTTTGCAAAAGATGGATATCAAAGCACGTCTATTAATGACATTATAGCGAAAGCTAAAGTAGCTGCGGGTACTTTTTATATTTACTTCGACAACAAACGCGCACTTTATCTATATTTGTTAAATGAATACAGTGTAAATATTAGAGAAGCATCCACTCTTGCAACTGAAGGTTATAATACTAGATTAGAAATTGAGAGAGAAGGATTAAGAGCATTTATACATTACACAAATAAAGATCCCCTATCATACAAGATAATTTGGGAATCTCTTTTTGTTGATTATAAAATTTTTAAAGATTATTATGTTTCTTTTGCACAATCATACATTCATCATTTAAAACAACATGTTGAATCAGGAGAAATTAGGGATGACATTGATTTAGAAACAACCGCTTATGTACTTATGGGTGTTTCTAATTTCGTTGGTTTACAAGTCATCTTTAAAGAAGGCGCTGATGAAATTGATATTGATTTTATTGTGAATGAAACTATGAAAGTGTTACATAGTGGAATGTTTACAAAATAAAGGAGCAAATTAAATTTGCCCCTTTTTTTTATTCAATCAAGTGTTGAAAACTACTCATATTCCAAGGTGATTTCATAATCATCTTTTCTATTTCAATAACTGATTTTGGTTGATTAAAATAGTATCCTTGCATAAATCTAATTCCTAATCCATAAATCTTTCTAATCATCTCTTCGTTTTCTAATCCTTCGGCTATTACTAGCTTAGATTTATCCTTAGCTTTTTTGATTACGCGTTTCAAGAATTCTGTATTTTCACCATCGTCCATAATATGTAACACACTGTTTCTAGAAAGCTTCACTATACCGGCCGGTATTTTTGGCATATCAGCCACTATTTCAAAATTAGGTCCCATATCATCAACTGAAATTCTAAAGCCGAATTTGCGGAAATTAGACATGTTTTGAAGTGCTCTCTTTGTACCAACAATATCATAGTAATTATTTATTTCCAAACAGAACATTTCTGGATTTAATCCATACTTCTTCGTTATACTATGGAACTGGTCAGCTAGACCTTCTACTTCCAATTGTTTTGGACTTAAATTTGTAGATATAAACAAATCTCCAATCCTGGTTTTACTAACCCAGTCTTTATATTGTTTAACTATTTTTTCAAAGCCCCATGTACCAAACCAAGTAATATCTCCTGTTAATTCCATTACATTAATAAATTTGGATGGAGGTAAAATTCCTTTGTCTGGATGATTCCATCTCAATAGAGATTCTAAACCGATAATTTTTCCGGTTTTAACATCTACTATTGTTTGATAATATAGTAAGAATTCATCTTTTGAAATTGATTTTTTGATTTCTTGATAGTATTTCGAATTGTATTGTTCTGAATCAATTAAATCTTCAGAATACATATGAAGTTGATCTTTACCCGCTTTTTTAGCAACATAAACAGCTATTTGAGCATTTTTAAACAATTTTTCAGCACTTATTCCATCATAAGGAAATACAACAACACCTATAGAGGCTGTAAGTTTTGCATTGCCTATTTTAATAGGTTCTCTAATAACATTAAGTAATCCTTCGCCCATTTTACTTAAACTTTCAGCATCAATTTGTCCATAATAATAGAATAAAAATGTATCTTCATCTAAAAGACCAGCAATACAGGTTTTTCCACCAAACTTTTTAAGCCTTTTAGCAAATTCACTTTTAATTTTCTGAATATCTTTTTCATTGTTATCTTCAGCTACATGTCTAAAGTCATCAATATCTATACTGTATAAAGCAGATAAACTTCCTTCAGCAGCCCTCTCAATTGCACTATTAATTTGAGTGAACAAATGCAAATCATTGAATTCTTTACTGTCTAAGTCTAAGCCACCATCTTTTTTCCCAATGCCATTAAGCAATTGTTCTTCACGTTCAAGCATTGCTTCTTTATTACGTTTATATTCTATTACTTCTTTAGATAAGTTACGGTAGAGAAAATATAAAGCGATAATAGTAGCGATGATTAAAACAGCGGCTGTAACTATTTCAAACGCTTGGGCTGCATTAGCAGCTAATATTCTAATAAGATTCATACATTCACCTCTAATCCTTTAAAGCCGCAAAAATATCTGTGCGCTTATGTGATGGTATTTGATTAAATTTTTTAATGAATTTTACCAACTCTTCTATAGTCAAAGGCATTGAGAAAATATACCCTTGAAAAATGTCAGTTGATATTTCTTTTAAATATTCATATTGTTTTCTTGTTTCAACGCCCTCTGCAATAACTTTCATATCTAAGTTATGCACGAGGCTTACAATTGTCCCAATAATTCTATGGTCTTTTATATTTGCATAAATACCATCTACAAAGGTCTTATCAATTTTTAAATTATCAAAGTTTATTTTTCTAAGATACGTTAATGATGCGTAACCAGTACCGAAATCATCTAATGATAATTTTATACCCATCTTATGTAACTGCTCAATAGTGTCTTCTAATAAAACAGTAGCTTCTAAAAATAACGACTCAGTTATTTCTAAGGTCAAGTATTCAGAATTGATATCTGTTTCTCGAACTACTCTCCTAACAATATCCACAAAATCTCTTTGAAGGATTTGTACTGGAGAAACGTTAACACTCATAACAAACTCAATACCAAATTTTGCTTTTAATTCAACTTGAGCTTTACATGCTTCTCTTAAAATCCAAGTTCCAATAGGTATAATCAAATATGATTCTTCAGCATTAGCAATAAATACTTGAGGTCCAATTTCACCGAGAGTGGGTGAAGTCCATCTTGCTAGCGCTTCAAATCCGTATATCTCAGTCGAATTAGTAATCAATGGTTGATACTTTAGATATATTTGGTTTTCCTTTATAGCTTGAGCAAGTTGTTCAGACATTTCTGATTGATAATTAACTGATCTAGCGATTTTTTCGTTGTAGAAAATAATCTTCTTAAAACTTGCTTCAGCAGATTTAAATAATGCTGTATCACATTTCTTAATTAAGGCCTCTAGTGTTTGTCCATCAGTTGGATAAATGGATACTCCAACGTTAAATTTAACTTCAGCTCTAATGTTTTTAACAACTATTGGTTCTTTAAAATGAGTAAGTAACCTATTTAAAGTATACTCTACTTCTTCTAAAGAATGTATATTTTCTTTAATATAAACAAATTCATTACCTCCATTAGAGAATAATGTTTCATCACTTCTAAACACGTGTCTTAATTCATCAGCAATAGCTTTAATTAAACTATCTCCAACAATTTGACCTTTTGTTACATTAATGTTTTTTAAGTTATCAACTTGAATTAAACAAACAGCTGATCTTTTGTCTGATTTAAAAATAGTCGCATCTACTTCAGCTGCTGAAGATGCTCGGTTTTTAAGTCCAGTTAGAATATCATAAGCCAAACTCTCATACGTTATCTTAACCTGCCTATTTAACTCTGAAGACATTGTATTAATTGCGTCACCTATTTGTTTTAGTTCCTGAGCGCCTTCAATAGCAAAATCTACTTGATAATTACCATTTTTTATTTCTTCTATTGATTCAATAATTTTATCAATTGGGTTCAAAGCTTTTCGAACTTGTTTAGCAGTAATTAATGCTATAAAAAGCACCATAATAGCAGCTATGACTACTAAAATAATAAAAATTACTTCAATTTCAAGAATTTGACTAACAAAGAACAGCGATATAGTGTAAAGATTGGTTCCTTCTATATTGGTCGATGAAACAACATAGTTATTACCATCTAAAAATGTACCTTTATATTGACTCTCGACGTCAAAGTTATCCAATAAATATGATACGCCGCTAGTTCCATAATTATTTTGATTATCTATTTGAGCAAAATTCAAACTGCTTTGCATATAGTAATCTTGATAATTTTCTCCTGAAAAATACACAAGTCTTGGATCAACATCTATATCACTAAAAATTAATACTTCATTATTTTCTGGTAGTTTATCTTCGGAAATTGCATTAAACAATACTGCAAGTGTTTCAAGATATACATCAATGCCTACATATCCGATAACTGTATTACCGTCAAATACTTTTTCAATATATGATATTGCATATTTACCCGTTAAACTATCTTCATAAGGGTCAGTCAAGATAAAATTTTCTGCGCCTAAAGCAAGATACCAAGGCCTTTCAGTTAATTTCCAATTGGCGTCTGATAACACACCATCATGAGAAATACCACACCCATCAGTTCCAACGGAACACGTTGAAGACGTTGCTATATATACAAGATCATATAATTCTTTTTCTTGGTAATCCACAAACGATGCGGCTTGAACCAAATAATTTGAATAAATATTATAATTTGCATCTCCAGGAATTAAATTTGGTTCGCCTCCTGTATTTACGTAATTAATATAATTTATGATATCTGTATCTGTTGCTAGATTATGAACATCAATTTCTATTGTGTCTATAATATCAGCAAAAGCTTCAACCACTATTTGATTTTGATAACTTGCATTTGTATTTCGTGTTTGATTTTGATTTACTATAAATAACAATGTTGATAAAGATAAAATTAAAATCAAAAACAAAGCATCAAGAAAAACTGTCAAACTTACAATTTTGTTTGCCAGACTGTTTCTCTTTAAGTTATTTTTTTTTCTCTCGTTCGCCATATTCACCTCGTATTTAATCGTAAAACCATGATTTGAAGAAGTCAAATAATCCATATAAAGCATCTGCACCAAGTAGGACAGATAAAATATATTGCCCATTGTTTAATGTTGAAACAACTATTCTAATACTATCTCCGTCTGTATAAACTAAAAAAATCTATGTTGTTGATGTTATCGCATGTGTATTAAAAGCAACATCATTAGCTGTGCTAAAATTAGAAGATAAAATAACAGTTTCAATGTACGCATCAAGACTTACATCTACGATACCGATTCCGAAAAAGCTTCTTCGAACATATTAGTGAAGTACTCATAAAATGAAAAATCAAAAAGAACAAAGGAAAAACGAATAAAATCATAGAGTAAGATACTTTTCTACGCATTGTTTTAACACGCATAATCTGTTCTTTTTTCCTAAGTTTTTGCACAAAAAAATTGCCATCATCATCGAACTTAGAGCATTTTTCATCCTTAAGAATAAAAAAATGCCCTCGTCCTTAAAGACAACGGCAACTGGCTACCATCTTTCGAAGGCCCTATAGCTTTGCGTCACTAATTTTCACTAGTTTTGCTATTTACATTCATTATTATATAATTATCTTCAAACAATGTCAATAATGTTCCCAATTTTCGTTTATTTTTTATAATAAATATTATTATATATAATAAATCTATATAGGACACTAAATATAATCAATATAAATCACGTAATTATCACACGATTATTGTTGTTTTTGTTTAAAAATAATGATATGATAGGTATTGCGAAAATTAGTAAGGAGTGTTACATATGAAAAGCATATTTACAAAGAAAGTTCTTGTAATTGTATCGATAGTTGCTTTTGTTGCTATTGCAGCAATTGTGATTGCTTTCACAACAGGAAATATTAACTATCCAGGCTTATCTAATCCGGATGAAGTATTCTACCAAAGACTCGACGAACAAGGGAATGTTATTTACTCAGTAACTAACGAAGAATTGTTTGAAGAAATCAAAGGTAACGATGGAATACAACAATTATTATTCTTAACAGACTCTTTTTTATTAGCTGATTACATTTCAAATGTAACGGATGATGAAGTAGCCGATAGGCTATTAAAATTAACTTATGGAACTAGCGACGCTGATCTTTTAGCTGAATTGACAGACGAACAAAAAGATAACTACGAAGAATCGTTTGCTCAAACAATGACTTTAGCTGGTTTTACAGGTGTTGAAGAAGATTATGCAACATTAATGATTGCAAGAGACAAATACGCTCTTGATTTCGCTAATGATGAAGGAATTATTACAGAAAGCAGTGTTATCAGAGAATATCTTAACCAATACTTTGATGATATTTCAGCAATCAAAATTCGTTTCACAAGTCAAGCCGATGCTGAATTTGTTATGGAAAAATTCAATTTAGTTTCCATAGCGGGTGTTGATTTAAGATTATACAATGGTTTTGTATTTGACAATGAAACGTTATTAGATTCTGATGAAGAAATCATTGAAGCTTATTCTCCTGTTGAAATCTATTATTTCGATGACAGTAATAATATTTTAGACATGGATAATTATATTATTTATACATTAGGTGTAAATGGTATTTATACTGATTCTGATGATTTAGAATACAGAATTGATGAAACTACAGGAAATCTAATTGATGGTTTATTAGACGTTGTTGTTGAAGATGAACTAATTTTCGATGATTTAGCAACAGCCAAAACATATGAAGAAGCAAATATCGTATATTACACTGTAACAAGATCAAATGCTTATAATATGGACGAAACTATTCAAGTAATTAATTCAAGTGATGAAGTTAAATTTACAATCGATCCTGATGGACATATTTGGGACGAACTAAATACTGACGTTACATATACAACAAACTTAGTTGTTAATAAAGTTTATACAGCTATTGAAGATGTTCGAATTGTTTCTTCAAACAATTCAACAGAATTAAATGAAGAAGAAGTTTTAGCTAAATACATTGAAATGTATAACTACGTGTACGGTAATTATAGAACTGCATTAGCAGAGGATGCTACCGCAGAAGATTTAATTGCTTTAGATGAAGAAAACATACATTTTAATTATGATGATTTATCTGATATCAATGGTTCAGTTTCAGAATATTTATTCAACACATTAGGTCTTGGTGGCGAAGACGAAAGATTCAGTAACGCCCCCATTCTACTAGCAAGTGGAAATTCTTCATATTACTACATGGCTTACAAATTAGAAGAAACATTAAAAACTGATGTAATGACTACAATATTTGATTATCTAGAACCGCTAGTGGTTATTCCAACTACTATTGGAGAAACTGTTGAATTACCTACTACTACTTATTATGATGGTACTATTGCTTGGGCTTCTGCCGATTCAGACATTATATCAAGTGCAGGTGTTGTTGTTAATCCTACAATAGATACTGAAGTTGAATTAACATTTACATTAAGCGTTTTGGGTGAAACAAAAAGTTTTACAAGAACTGTAACAGTTTTAGCTGAAGGCGATACTGTAGAAGCGACTGAAACAGAATGGACTCAAGTACCATTAAAAACTATTTTAGATGATAATACAGTTTATGATTTATTATATGATAGATTACTAGATAATTACATTTATGGTACTAATGGCTCTGACAACGTTGAATCAATATTGTTAGAAACTAGATCTGATTTAGGATTCGTAATCTATGATCGTTATTTAGGTATTGATTATCAATCATTTGATACTGGATTTATATCAGATAATAATGGCGACAAAGAATTAATTTGTTCATTTGAAAAAACATTAACTTCTGAAGAACCATATGAAGTTACAGTTGACCAATTATTCACATATGCTCTTTCAAGAAACGCTGCTCTATATACTCTATACGCAGCTCAAGACGAAGAATTATTGTACTCAACATACTTTGCAGATATATTTGGAGAACAAACTAATTTAGCAAAAAATAAATCTGACAAAATGGGTGAAATGTATACTGCAATAGATAACTCTAAGAGCGAGTATATATATTATGAATCATTATATGCAAGTATGGGTTCTACATTTGGATATGCTTCTTACATAGATTATGCATATGCAAGATACGGTGTAAAAACTGAAATGTCTCTATTACAATACTTTGTAACAAGCGAATTACAACCTCATTTAATTCAAGAAACAACTGATATATACGATGTTGTAGAAGCTTTATATCCAGCAGTTCAAGAATATTATGATAACTACTTCAGCTTATATGTAAATCAAGTATTAATTCATCTTGATTTTGATGAAGATGGTAATCCCGATGATTTCAATGAGTACAATGAATCAATGACTCCTGAAGAAACTATAGCATTCAATGTTTTATTAGCTGAATTAGAAGTTGCTATTGATGATTTCGATGGTACATTCGGAGAGTTAGTTTTAGAATATAATGATGCATCTAGAGAAGATGAAACTTGGGGAGAATTCAAACAAAACGGATTCTTAATTCTTACTGAAGATCTTAATGCTGTTGATGATGACGATGTAACACATTCATTAACATATAGTGGTACTTACGGCGTTAAAGACACATTTGTAGAAGAGTTTGTAGTTGAATTAACAGCTTTATACCAAGAATATCAACTACCTCAAAACCTTGATAAAGAAGCTCTTTTCTCAGATCTTGTAACTACAGAATTCGGACTTCACTTAATTAAAGTTGAACAAGGTGATGATTTTGAAAAACCTAGTTGTCAATTTACTGAAGAAGATGCAAGCAACCTTGAATACACTGTTGGTATTGAAAATGATAATGATATGCCTACATTAGACCAATTACAACTATTTGCACTTTATAAATATTATGCAATGGTTTACGATTTTTCTGATGCTGACATAGAAACTAAATATGGAATTACAGTTCCTAGTATTCCTAACAGCGTAAACACTGCCTTAACAACATATTTTGATGATTTATTATCAGGCACATATGTTTTAGGAACTATTAACATCAGCATTGCTGAAAGAATTGTTAATGGAGAATTCTTAACAATATCTTATACTACATTAGACAACGAAACTTTAATGGCTATGTTAATGGGTGTTAGAAACGTTTACTTCGATGCAATTTTAGGAGACTATATTACAGAATAAATAAAATATAAATAAAAAAGCTGAAATTAATCAGCTTTTTTTTTATTTACTTAGTTTGTGTTTATAATATCTTTCGCGTTCTAACACACCGATACTACTTGTTAGATGTCCTATTTCAGTGACATCTAATTCTTCTCCTAAAACAGTTGTTTTAGAATCAATATTATCAATGAAATGAATAATTAATGCTTCTGCAATATTAGGTTTTCTTGGAGAACCATAGTTACCATAATAATGGTGGCTAATTATAATATGTTCTAAAAGCATTGTTTCTTCTTCATTGATATATCCAAGTTCTCTAGCTACACTATCAATTAAGTTAGCGCCCATAGTTATATGACCTAACAATTTACCTTTTACAGTGTACTCACTACCTTCATATGTATCAAATTCAAATATTTTACACATATCATGTAAGACAATACCTGCGTTTATTAAATCAATATTTAAAAATGGATATACCTTACAGAATCCTTCTGCTAGTTTCAACATCGAATGTGTATGATATGCTAAACCTGAAATATAAGCGTGGTGAAATTTTGTAGCTGCTGGATATAAGTAGAAATCATCTTTATAACGATTATAGATAGTTTCAGTTATGTCTTTAATAACTTTATTTTCTAAATTAGATATCGTTATTTCGATATCTTTTCTTAATTCTTCAGTATTAACTGGCGCATAGTGATAGAAAAACTTTAGTAATTTCTCTTTCTCTGCATCACTAATTTCTTTATCAGCTAAAATTATGTATTCTTTTACTTCAAAATGTACTTTTTCTTTAAACTGTGTAGCAACTGTTTCAAAATAATATATTTTGTTTATAGATACTTCTTCGTCCTTTTTAATTCTAACAATAATATTTTCTGATTCTTCTGTTAAAACATTAACAGGATATGTTTCATATGTTGAATCATTTCTTTGGAGAACTTTCCCAAAAAAATTAAACTCTTGTCCTACTTCTACCATCAAATCACCTCTTCTTAAATATATATGTTCCAATATCCTTCAATACATACTCATATTTATCATCTACCTCATAATCTTCTGTAGATGATAATAATAGATTGTACTCGTCAGGAATAATAATTGTTTCTTCTTGTATTGTTGGCTTAAACACAATCAACATATTACAAGTAGTATTTAAATGCACCATAATTGATTTTGAACTAAGTGCAATTATTTCTGTTTCTTGTTGCAAATCGTAGCTTGATTTAATCTTCAAACAAGTTGTTTGTTTTCTGATTTCTATTAGTTTTTTCACATATTCAACAACATCATTATATTCTTCTCTTCGCTTCCAGTCAATTAAATTGATGTCGTCGCCTGAAATATATGAATTTTCAACAAGATTCTTAGTTCTTAGGAACTCTTGTCCGGAGTGTATAAATGGTACTCCCTGAGACAATATAACCATTGATAAAGCTAATTTAGCTTGCTTTTTAATTAATTCTTCATCATCAGTAATATGTAGCGCTTTATCAAAGAAGGTAAAGTTATCGTGGCATTCAATGTAATTTATACTTTGCATTGTGTATTTAAACATAAAACGATTTCTAGCGCTACCCAAAATCATTTCTTTAACAACATCTATATTATCGGTATTTCCTAGGGAATATCCTTTTGATTTTGAATTAAATGTAGCCCCTTTGATTGTTTCTCTAAATTTGTCATTAAAGAAACCAATGGTATAGATGACATTTTTATTACTCATATGAGCCATTCTGTCCGTTAGGTTAGAGGAATACATATTCCAACCTTCCCCATAGACAATAATATGTTCACTCAAATCATGTAATTCTTGTCTTAATTCATTCATAGTTTCATAATCTATTAATCCCATTAAATCAAATCTGAATCCATCAACTTTATATTCATCAGCCCAAAATAAAACGTTATCAATTATGAGCTTTCTCATCATTTTACGATGACTTGCTATATCATTATTACAGCCGCTAACATTTGTTAGTATTCCTTGTCTATCCATATGATACGCATATCCTGGAACAAGTTTTCCAAACGGGAAGTTTTCCGCATCATATACATGGTTAAATACGACATCCATAACAACTGATATACCATTTTCATGTAATACATCGATCATCTGTTTTAATTCGTTAATTCTTGAATAAGGATCGTTAGGATTTGTTGAATACCAACCTTCAGGTACAAAAAATTGGTGTGGGTTATATCCCCAATTATATTGTGACTCTCTTTTGTTTTCATCAACGCCATCAAAATCAAAAATTGGCATGAATTGAACGTGAGTTATTCCTAACTCTTTCAAATAGTCAATCCCTGCTGATAATCCCGATTTAGTCTTAATGCCAGCTTCAATAACACCCAAGAATTTACCTTTGTTTTTGAAATTCATAGAGCTATCAATAGTAAAATCTCTAACGCTTGTTTCATAGAGTACAGCGTCTAGAATGTTTCCCGAAAAATTAGATTTGTTTTTCATCTTGTAAAAATTAGACTTATCTACTACAAAACCATACTCACCATTTGCATTAGATGCAATAGCATATGGATCTTGTACTATACTTTCTTTTCCATTAACATAAACTACATATCGGTATTTGTATCCTTCTAAATCTCCATCTACTTCAGCTCTCCATAAGCCAGAATTCTTGTAAGTCAAACTATATAATAGATTTTCACCATTTGGCGAAATTAATTCAATTTTTACATATTTAGCCACTGGAGTCCAAATTTTAAATTTTGTACTCTTTTTGGTATATGTAACACCTAAATCACTTTTTTTATAACGATAAATATTATCGAACACTTCTGTTCTTACTATTTTGCCCGTATATAATTCAGACATTTCTTTTTTTTGGTTTTCGACAAAATATACTTTACCTAAATCTATATATGCATCAAAGTGAGTAATCAATTTTATTTCGATACCCAAATTTATTTTCTGAGAAATATGTAAATTTATAATTTCGTCATTTCCAACCAAACAATACTTGTTGTTATCTTGGTAATTTTTTATTGGCACAATTACTGTTACTTCATCAAAATCATCAAGATAACAATAGAACGCACGGCTATTTTTTTTCATATTTATGCTCCATTAATTTCATTGTAAAATTTTTTATTTCTTCATAATCATTTTTTAGTTGATTGGTTATTACCTGATACGTAATTTCATCAATTACATCACCAATTATTTCTGCATTTCTCAGTGTCGTTAACTCTAATATATCTTGTCCTTTAAACTCCAAATCACATGTTTTATGAATAGGTAAATCTTTGTCAATTTTAAGAATCAAAGCTTCCTGATCATTAGCAGGATTTAATACAGTATTAACACTATTAGTCATTAAAGGAATATCTTTCCCAATACGGTAGATAATCATTTCATTAAACGTATCGTTTTTTGTTACAGATACTAGTTCCATTATCTTGTTAATAATTGCTTTCTCTTTATTAGAAAATCGCCAATATACGGGAATATCTATTTTTTCTAAATATAAACTTAAAGCAAATAATTCCAAATAATTCAAACTAAATTTATCTCTATTTTTTAATACATCTAAAGCTTTTTTGAATTCAGGAAATACATTAGAAAATCCGGATTTTTCTAGTAACTTAATCGCTTTATTACTGTATGGATATGCACATATTTTTTTTAATTCCATTAGGATTCTTTCATTAGAAATTTCCTTTAATAAAGCAATGTTTTTTTGAATGCTAAGGAACGTTTTTTCTTCAATATTAAAATCAAGTTTTGATACAAACCTAAAGGCTCTTAACATACGTAATGCATCTTCGTTAAACCGTACATCAGGTTCACCTATTGCTCTAATAAGTTTATCTTCTAAGTCTTGTTTACCACTAAATAAATCCATAATTTTTCCATCGTAATCCATAGCGAAAGCGTTGATTGTAAAGTCTCTTCTTTTTAAGTCTTCTTCAATGCTATTTGAGAACTCTACACTTTCTGGTTTTCTATGATCTATATACATTTTATCAGATCTGAAAGTAGTAATTTCAAATGTATAATTACCTTTAAATACTGAAATTGTACCATATCTAAGCCCTGTAGCCTTTGATTTATCAAACGTTTTTTGTACAACATCAGGTAAAGCATTTGTTGTAATATCTATGTCATTAGGTTTTATTTTTAATAAATAATCTCTAACAAATCCACCAACAAAAAAAGCTTGATAATTCAAATCAAGAAGTTCTTTAAGGATTTTTTTACCTTTTTCATAATATAAATTCATAGAAATCACCTAAATTATTATAACATATTAAGATTTTTATTCCTAACTAAATAATGGAAAAATAATCAATATGTGCGTGTATTTATGTTATAATATTTTATGGTGAGATTATGAAATCTATTAAAGAAAAAACTATAAGTGAATTAGTGGTTAAAAAGTCAAAATTCATTGCTTTAGCCTATCCGGTTAATAACGATATAGAAGCTAATATAATTTTAAAAGAAGTAAAGAAAGAGCATTTAAATGCCAATCATTACACTTTTGCCTATGTCATAGGCGATACAGGTATTGTCCAAAAAGCTTCAGATGATGGTGAGCCTACACGAACTGCTGGATTCCCAATTTTAGAAGTTTTACATAAAAATGATTTAACAAATATAATAATAATTGTCATTCGTTATTTTGGTGGCATCAAGCTAGGTACCGGTGGTTTAATAAGAGCATATTCTTCTAGTGCATCTGATGTAATTAAATTAGTTACCCTTACAAAAAAACAAACTACATATACCTGTACGGTAAAATGTAGTTATGATAATATCGGTAGTGTTGATAAGTTTTTAAGAGAAAATACAGAATTATTAGAAATTAGTTATGATCAAATTATTTGTTTTTCTTTTAAAACTTCTTCTATAAATTTTGAAGATGTTAAAGAAGGTTTATTTAATAGAAATCATTTTCAAGATAACTTATCTATCGAATCTGAATACACTGAATACGCTTAGAACAAACTGTCTACGTATTCCAAAATAGACACAACTGCGTCCACAAAAAGATAGCCAAGTATTATGGCTATTACCATGAATATAAATCTTATTTGCTCACCCGAGTTTTTACGGAATATTTTAGAGAAATCTATTGCTTGCATTGCTCTAAAAATAAAGACAACAGCTACGAAGAATAATATTATTCTAGAAATTACAAAAATTCTAGAATCAAATAGAGATAATAACATAATAATCACTCCAATATTGCATCAGGAACAAATTGTTCGCTTGATAGATTTGTATAAACGTTAATTATTAATTCATTAGGTAAACATACTATAGGTTGTAAGTGGGAATCTGTAGGTGCTTGAAACTCACAGATATCTCTTGGGCTTTCTTGATACTCTACGGATATCTTAGAGTTTTCAATTAGAAGCTTAATACCGATTATTTGATTATCTCTAGCAAATTCATCAACTTGATATAGTGCTTCCATATCAGTTGTAACTTTACCAGGAACATAAAATATACCTTCATCAGCTCTATCCGTTATAATTTGGCTTTTATAAACTGTGTTGAACACTTGATATTCTAGAGATTCTAGATCAATCATTAGGATCAACTCATTCTCATATGTTATTCTCGCATATGAGTTACCGCTTCTATTAATGTTCTCATAGATTTTAAATCCTAGTAAAGATCCAATGCCTATAAGTAAGATAACAACGATAATAATAATATCCAGTTTTTTGATAATATCACCTACTCACTAGTATTATACAATATCTACATCGAATTTTCATCAAAGAAAAAGGGAGTTCTTATGAAAAAAACAATTTTAATAATTATGTTGTTGCTAATTTCCCCAATATTTATGGGTTGTAATGCATCATTTTTAAATCCAAATAGTGATTTATGTGTTGAATCAAATACAGAAGGCGTATACTTTTGCGAAAAAACTACAACTTCATATTTTGATACAACAGTATCTTTAAAACTATATTACACAAAGGATGATACATATAATATTTTGGAAGTATTTGAGTACTTTACAAATACATTACAAACATATCATCAATATTTTGACAAATACAATGAATATAACGATATAAATAATATATATAGCATCAATAATTCAGAATCTACATTAACATTAAGTAATGAGTTGTTTACCGCTTTACAGTTCGCCATTCTAAATCAAGATTTGGTAGTAGTTGATAATGTTCGCTTATTTAATATTGCTTTGAATCCAGTTTTACAGGTGTGGCACAATGCAAGAGAAAGTATCAGTTGCGATGATAATATTAAACTGGGAATTTTATATTGTCCTGTACCAAGGGACGAAATTGATGGAATAGAATTTAATACTAATCCAGATAATATACAATTAAACGAAGAAGACAATACTATCACTTTCTTAGAACCTAACATGTCACTCGATCTAGGCGGTTTTGCAAAAGGTTATGTTGCTAATATACTAACTGAACATTTAAATTCTTCATCTATTACATATATACTTAATTTAGGAAATTCTAATGTTATAGCTAATGGTCAAAACCCAACTAATGATACTTCCGATTTTATTGTGGCTTTGATTGAACCAAGCACAGAGTTTAGATTAATCAATACCTATTACCAATATATACAGTTACCAGAAAATATGGCCTTAGTAACTAGTGGAAATTATCAAAGATTCTTTAAAGATATTGACGGTAGCGGTGTTTATCATCATATCATTGATCCAAGGACCAATTATCCCGGAGGAGATGTAATGAGTGTGTCAATAATATATGCCGATTCAGCTATAGCTGATATTTTATCTACCGCTATTTATCTACTAGATTTAGATGAAGCTTTAGAGTTTGTTAACGGAACTGATGATTTAGAAGCTGTCTGGTATGGCTACGATGGCACAATTACTTATTCAGAAAACTTCCAAAATTATAAATATATTCTTGAATAAAAAAAACGCCCTAGGGCGTTAATTAATAATTAATAATTTTCTCAGAGAAATCTGAGATTATTTTTTTTGCTAGAAAACCAGTCAATAATCCTGCTGGAACACTTATTATTATCATATAAGGCAAATAATAAATCAAAGTTGGTGTGTTAACAACTAGTATAGCTGCGCCTATTTGACCAGCCATGTGCATTAAAGCTGATATTACGGATACTGTGTAGATTGATAATTTAGTACCTTTCAATGCTACTAAGACAAGTACTGCTAAAGTTCCTCCACTTAAACTAATCCAAAATGGTGGTGTGAATAATCCGCTATAAATAAGACCTACAAGGAATATTCTTAAAAAAGCAACAATTAATCCTGACTTCCTATCTACCGAGTATACTACAACCATTGTAGCAACATTAGCTAATCCAAGCTTCATACCTGGTAATGTAAAGAAAAATACGGATATCGTTGATTCTACAATGCTTAGAACAATACTTATTGATATCATTACCGATAGAAAGACTAACTTCCTAGTAGTCAAAATTGTCTCCTGACACCTAGGTATAAATAAAGCATAACTAGTGGCCAAAATAATAAAGCGATAGCTATAATTACAAACCAATTATAACCAGGTAGGAATGCTAAGTTAACGTAAATAGCTAATCCAGTAATAATTAAGTAAGCTAAAGTTGAAAATATAAGTATATTTTTTCTTTTCTTAACAACATTCTCTTTAAGTTTATGAGTTTCAGGAAATGCTTGTAAAACATCCCTTGTATCTCCAAACTCATTAATTGATTTTACAGTCGCTTCTTCTCTGGTATCCCCCTGCTCAACAAGGTCATCGATCTTTTCTTCTAAACTAGTGGTCATTACTTCAATCAATTCTTTTTTGTCTTCATCACTAAAATAGTCTTTTAGTAATCTTGTAACAAATTTTTTGATACTATTCATGAAATGTCACCTCCTAGTATATTATTCATAATTTTATTAAGTGTCTTGAACTCTTTTATTAACTCTTTATAATATGCTTTTCCAAAAGACGTTATCTTATAATACCTTCTTGTTCTACCGTGTGATTTTTCACCTTTATATGAAGAAATCAAATCTCTTTTTTCTAATCTTTGTACCACTGAATACAAAGTAGCCTCTTTGATATCAAAGAGGTTGTTTGTTCTTATTTTTATTTCATTAACAATTTCATATCCATACATATCTTTTTCTTGAAAAAGTTTCAAGATAATTGTATCAATATTCCCACGGATAATGTCACTACTTACCATGATAAACTCCTTAGTGCTTATTAATGATATAGCCTATAGATATAGCTCCTGGTCCTCCATGAGCACCTACAGCAGGAGTAAGTAAATAATCTTCTATCTCTCCAACTTCAGGTCTTAATTCTGCAATTCTAGTTCTCATGTATTCGACAGTTTTGGGATTGAATGCGTGAATTATAAAAGTTTCAACATCTTTGCCTTCAGTCTCTTCTAAGTATTTATCAATTACTCTATCAACAGCTTTTTTAAACGTTCTAATTTTTTCAACACTTACTACAGCACCGTCTTTATCAATTTCTAATAAAGGTTTTATCTTTAGTGCGTTAGCAAAGAAAGCAGCTGCATTTGAAAGTCTTCCGTTTTTAATTAAGTAACTTAAGTCTTCAACAGCAAAATATATTTTGTTGTTGTCTCTGATAAACTCTAAATCTTTAATAATTTCGTCAATAGTTTTTCCCGCTTTGAAATCTTCATGAGCAGTAAAAACCATTTTACATTCAATATATCCAAGTGATTTAGAATCGAATACTCTAACATCGACCCCTTCAATCATTTTGGCAGCTAAAAGGGCATTTTCATAAGTCCCACTCATTTTATTAGAAATAGTAATAAATAAAATTGTGTCGCATCCCTCTGCTTTTAATTTTTCATAATGTTCCAACATTTTTCCAGTGGAAGCCATAGACGTCCTTGGAAACAGTGAAGGATTCTCTTTTAACATTTTATAAAACTCATCAGCTGTTAATTCTTCGTAATCTATATATTCCTTATCGCCCATAAGAACTGTAGATCTAACGATGTCTACTTGGTAGTCATGATCAATATAATCAATTGATGAATTTGTACACACTAATACGCCTAACTTTTTCATTTTTAACCCCCATATATCATACATTCAATTATATACATATATATACTTTTGTCAATATGCTCGGCTTTATCTTCTCTTTCTACTCGCTTGAACAGAAACTCTTTTACCTTTAAGTTTTTTGTTCTTACAATAGGTTAAAATCTTAGCGCTATAACTCTTAGGTACAGTAAAGAATGAGAACTCTGTTAAGATAGCAATCTCTTGAATTTCATTTCTTCTTATATTAACATTAGAATTAATAAAATCAAGAATATCCGATACAGTCAAGTTAGATTTTTTACCAATATTAAGATGGAATCTTGCTGTTTGTGAACTATCTGAGTTCCCTCTTCTATCATTTCCCTTAAAAGTCTCATTGATATCTTCTTTAGTTTTTGAACTATCATTTTCAGAGTTTAACATTTTAAGTAATGCAACAATGATTTCATCTTCTGGAATCTTTGCTTGAATTAAATTATTTAAAGTTATATATTCTTTATCTAAATTTTCATTTTGTTTAACTAATTTAACTTGTTCTATAAATTTTTCTGCTCTTATATCCATTACTTTTTCATAAGTTGGTACATTTCTTCTTTTTATCTTAGATTTAGTCAATCTTTCGATGTCAGCTATTCTTCTCATTTCTCCACGAGAAACTAAAGTAAATGCATATCCAAGATTACCAATTCTTCCTGTTCTACCAATTCTATGAATATAATAATCTGCTTTTTCTGGTGTATCATAGTTAAATACTGCTTCAACATTCTTGATATCTAATCCTCTAGCAGCAACATCAGTGGCTACCAAGACATCAACAATTCCATTATGAAATTTATTTAAAACGTCAAGTCTTGTTGTTTGTGGTAAATCACCATGAATTTTATCACAATTTATTTTTCTATCGATTAACTCTTGTGTTAATTGATCAACTTTTGCTTTTGTATTACAGAATATAAGAGCTAAATTAGGTCTATAAATATTCAAAATACGATAGATTGCTTCTGTTTTATTTTCTCTTTTAACTTTGTAATAATATTGTAAAGTGTCTTTATTAGTTAAGTCAGATCCAACTGTAGTAATTACTTCTGGTTCGTTCATGTATTTCTTAGCAAGACTAATTATTGGTTTTGGCATTGTAGCTGAAAACATTAATGTTTGTTTGTGTTCAGGAGTTGTATTAAAAATTGTTTCAATATCTTCAATAAATCCCATTTTTAACATTTCATCAGCTTCATCTAGAATAAAATATTTAAGATGATCAAGCTTTATTGTTTTTCTTTTGATATGGTCTATCATTCTCCCTGGAGTACCAACGACAATTTGGGGTTTTTTTCTTAATGCACTAAGTTGTCTAGTAATTATTTCTCCACCATAAACATCAACAATTCTACAATTTTTAATGTATTTTGAGATACTTGATATTTCTCTTTTTATTTGTACAGCTAATTCTCTGGTTGGAGTAATTATTACAGCTTGTATGAATGGTTCATCAAAATCAATCATTTCTAAAATAGGAATACCAAAAGCTGCAGTTTTACCTGTACCTGTATGTGAATTCCCAATTACATCTTTACCTTGTAAAAGTAAAGGAATGGTTTGTTTTTGAATATCTGTTAAATCAACAAACCCCATTTCTTTTATTGCATTTTCTATTTCTACTTTAATTTTCATATTTTACCTTTTTTCCCTTTTTATCATTTCAAAAGAAAAAATCAACAATAAAGTTGATTTTAAGTTTTTAAATCAATAATATCGATTTCATTTTTTATTAAATATCCGGTTGTCACACCTTGTCCAATAATCCTCTTGTTAGTGAAATTGCCATCATAAATCTCATTGTATCCGCAAGATGGCGAGCCATCTTTGAGGATAACCTGTTTACATCTGTTTTTTTTCAGTAATTCAAAAGTTATTTTTTTACCCTTATCAAAATTTTCAGTAACATCTAATCCTTCTTTACTAAGAATTTTTCCGTTTGATTGAATTTCGCTTGGTATTCTAGGAGTAGATAACCCCCCGAAAACTTCTGGGCAGATAAGAACGACTTCTTTTCCCCTAATATAATCAACCACATCTAAATTTAGATTATTTAATCCATTATATTTACAGTTGATTCCTAACAAACAAGCGCTAACTCCGATAATATCTCTTTTCATTAAAATGAATCGAAATCGATGTTAACTTTCTTTCCTAATCTAGATGCTGCTGCATAGGCTATTGTTCTAATTGCATTTGCAATTCTTCCACTTCTGCCTATAACTCTACCTAAATCATCTTGGTTTACAAGCACTTGTAATGTAATAGAAGTCTCATCTTCAGAAAATTTCTTAACTAGCAAATCTTCTGGGTGTATAACTAATGGCGTTACCAAATCTAAAATTAGTTTTTCAAAATCAACGGCCATTTATATACTCCTTACTTATTATTTTTTTCTGAAACAAATTTACTAATAATTCCTTCTTTAGAGAATAGACTTTTAACAGTTTCTGTAGGTTGTGCACCTAAACGTAACCATTTTAAGACTTTCTCTGAATCAATGGTTACATAAGTTGGATCTTTTGTTGGGTCATATAATCCAACTATTTCCAAGTATCTACCATCTCTAGGTTTTCTTGCATCAGCAGCTACTACTCTGTAGAAAGGTTTTTTCTTTGTACCAAATCTTTGTAATCTAAGTTTTACCATAATTAATTTCCTCCTAAATATAAGTCCTGTATATTGTATCAAAAAAATATGCGTCTGTCAAGTAATTTTTGTTGACACACGCAAAATAATTTTTATAATTCAATACTAGGCATTTCTACTAAAGATTCATCGACTTTTCTTATAAGTTTATGCTTCTTTAATTCCTTTCTTATATTAGGATAGTCCTCAGTATCGCAATAGCCAGTTAAATAACGTCCAGCTTCATTAACGTACGTAATATTTATGTTATATTGTTTAATTACTTTGATTGCTTTCTTGTTTTGGAAATAAATCACTATTCCTTTTCTATCTACCATATAATCACCATCTTTTTCAAAACGAATTATAACATACAATTATATTTTTTTCTACTATCTTTGAGGTTAAAAGCTTGGTTTTTCATTGTAGATTTGTTATAATGTTTATGGTGATAAATATGTTACTTATGAAAGATGTAATACAAGATGGTCATCCAACCCTTAGAAAAAGAGCTAAAGAGGTTACCTTACCGTTTAGTAAAGAAGATTTTGATACAATCAAAGCTATGATGGAATTGATTGAGAATTCGCAAGACGATGAATTGATGGAAAAATACAATTTACGCTCTGCTGTAGGTTTGGCCGCTCCACAAATTAATATTTCAAAAAAAATGTTTTGTATAAAAACAATTGATGAAAAATTCAAAAAGGAATATAGACTAGCAGTCGTAAATCCTAAAATTTTATCTTATTCTGAAAAACTTACTTATTTGCCTAGTGGTGAAGGTTGTTTATCAGTTGACGAAGATATCACTGGTTTTGTGAAAAGGTCTCTTAGAATCAAAGCTAGAGTTAACTTAGTGGACTTAGAGACAGGCAAGACAACTAATGTTTTGTTAAAACTTAGTGGTTTTCCCGCAATAGTCTTCCAACATGAATATGATCATCTATTAGGAATTATGTTTATTGACAAAATGTCTAAAACGCCTCCTGATATCGAACCATTAAATTTTGAAAATGATAATTAAAAAATAGCTGAAAATTCAGCTATTTTTTTATTCTATTTGCAATATTCTTTGCATATTCTTTAATTTCTTCTATTTGTGAAGCTGATGGATTGAATTTTATTCTTAATCCATCAACAACTTTAAACATAAGTTGTTTTTCTCTTTGTATTATATTTTCAACGGCTTCACCGCTCCAGCCATATGAGCCAAATGCAGATGCTATTTTACCTTTAGCCATTTCACAATCAATTTCTGCTAGAAGTTCCCAAATAACTTTGACTGTATCCCTAACGATAGTTGATGATCCAACTAAGAAGACATCACAAATAGGAACAAGTTTAACTATTTCTTTCCTATCAGCAAAAATTAAATCATAGGTTTTAATATAAACTTGATTGTCTAATTCATTCTCAATTGTTTCTTTTATTATAGTAGCCATTTTTTCAGTATAGCCATATGCGCTTGCATAAGGTATAAGGATAAGAGGTTTATCAAGTTTTTTTGGTAAAACACTCCACTTATCATATAAATTGACCACTTCATCAATAACTGATTCATCAAGAATTAATCCGTGCGAAACAGCAATATATTTTGGATTAAGTGATTTTACTCTTTCCAAACCTTTTCTTACGTGTGGTAAGAAAGGATGCATTATGGCTTCAAAATATTCTTTTAATGCTTTAATGTACACATCTTTTGTTTTGTTGTCTTTTATAAATATTTCTTCACTAGCATAATGAGCCCCAAAAAAATCGCACGTAAATAAGAAGTTATCTTCTTTTACATAAGTGAATATTGTATCAGGCCAATGTAAATTAGGCTGACTAAAAAATTCTAAGGTTTTATTTCCTAAAGACAATTCCATCCCGTTAGTAATGCGATTGCCATTAAAAGGAATATTTAATATTTCTTTTAAATTCATCAATGCAGGAATTGAAGCAAATATTTGGATATTCGGATTTATTTGCAATAAATCTTTTATAAGTCCTGAATGATCTGGTTCAGTATGATTCATAACTAGATAATCAATATCTTTAATATCAACAACATCTCTGATTCTGTCAAAAAACTCTTCTTTAAAAGTTAACTTAGCTGTATCAATCAAAGCTATCTTTTCAGTACCCTTTACTATATAACTATTGTACGTTGACCCGAATTCAGTTTCCATTATAATATCAAACACTTTTAACTTATAATCGATTACGCCAACCCAATAAATATCGTCAATAATTCTTCTGCTTTTATATTTCATAATCTCACCCGCTTTAATTATACATAATAAGTAACGATTTTCAAAACAATCAGTTAAATTATTTCTCTGGTATTGACACCTATATATATATTTGATAAAGTATTATGTAAGGTAAATTAAATATATTTAAACGGAGGACTAACATTTTATGAGTAAATATATAATTATTACAGATTCATGTGTCGATCTACCAGATAAACTAGCAAAGGATTTGGAGCTTCATATATTGCCTTTGAAGGTAACTATTAAAGGCAAAGAATATAAAAATTTATTAGATGAAAGTGAAATCTCATCTGAAACGTTTTATAATATGTTGAGGGAAAAAGAAACAGCTTCTACTGCTCAAGCAAATCCAGCTGATTTCGTTCAATTAGCAACACCATACCTTGAAAAAGGATTTGATATCTTATCAATAGCTTTTTCAAGCGCATTATCAGGTACATTCAATTCTAGTTTAATTGCTAAAAAAGAACTTGATGAAAAATTCCCAGAAAGAAAAATTATTTGTATTGATTCACTATGTGCATCAATGGGACAAGGTTTATTACTAACATATGCTGCTAAGATGCGTAAAGCTGGAAAAAGCATTGAAGTAGTTTCTGAATATGTAGAGAATAATAAACTAAATCTTTGTCATTTATTCACAGTAAGTGATTTAGGACATTTAAGAAGAGGCGGAAGATTATCAGCTTCAAGTTACATACTTGGAAATTTACTAAACATAAAACCTCTACTTCATGTTTCAAAGGAAGGTCAACTTAAGGTTTATGGCAAAGCTAGAGGAAGATTTAAATCAATGAATTTAATGGTTGATAGAATGGTTAAAACTTTTGATAAAGAAAAAAATGAAATGATTTATATATCACATGGTGATTGTATAGATGACGCTGAATATATTAAAAATCATATTATTGAAAGATTAGGTGTCTCAGAAGATATTATTACAATTAATCCAGTTGGACCAGTTATTGGTGCTCATTCAGGCGTTAACACATTGGCAATATTCTATATTGGTAATGAAAGATTTTTGGACAAATAAAATACTAGAGGAGCTGATTTCAGCTCCTTTTTTTTGTAACCTTCATAACAATAAAAAAGTTCTCAGACAAAGCTGAGAACTTTTATTATTAATCTAAAACTCTTATACAGCAGTTAATAAATAAACTGTTGTATTAGCTAAAGTAATCAATGTGAAGAATATAGATGTAAAGAATACACCTGTCCAAATATTACCAGTTTTAAGTGATAATCTTCTCATAATAATACC
>Ga0307992_1000385_pt1 | contig 28520 bp, 23 predicted proteins | sample EllFjometagen133_FD_203162 | JGI IMG/M metagenome (GOLD analysis project Ga0307992, IMG submission 203162) | Marine microbial communities from Ellis Fjord, Antarctic Ocean - #133 | ecosystem: Environmental > Aquatic > Marine > Unclassified | place: Southern Ocean | collected 2014-10-08
ACTATATCAACTTTATTTTTATCAACAAAAACCTTTTTTAGCTGAGTTTTATTGTAAGTTGTAAACTGGATTAGTTCATTATTTACCCATAATCCACAAATAAATCCAATAAATGATCCTCTTAACTAAGGGATTTTTGCAATGGAGGTTTTAATTGAAACTTTTTGATAATTAAAATGATTGGATTGCATCCATATATATGCACTCGGAAATGATTTCCCCCAATCTTTTTCTATATATCCTTTCCCCTTTGCAAAGTCAATAATATGTTCGTTGATATTTAACTTCCCATCAATTGAACGATTCATACTTAAAATTCCATGATTACATTCCATAAAAGGAATAAATGAATATGGACCCATAATACCCGGTGAATACCATTTTTTCGGCCAAGGAACTTGTTCGAAAAAATTCAAATTGCCATTAATAGTTGGCATATCAAGATATATCCGATCATCGCTAAACTGATTATTTTTAATACTAATTTGAAAATTATTACTATCAGCTAGAAAATCATCAAAATCAAACTTTAAATATTCTGATTTTAACTTTTTGCCATCTAAAACTTGAATGAAAGCATGTTTATTTTCATTTTCATCCATTGCAACGCCGGGTATAATTGCAAATGCTTTATCTTCTTTTTCATTTACAATTTTATAATACCATCCTTCAAAATATCTTTTTGATTTACCCCAACCGTGATATTGTTCAGGATTAAATATGGCTCCTATTTTATTCAACATGAATGATTAATTAACTTTATAATGTTTCATTATTATCCAATCAAATAGTCGATTTGGTAAAATACGTTTTAAAAAACTTGCAAGTTTTTGGTCAAATGCTCCCACTGTATAACGCAATCTTGGATTTGTTTTATTGATTATTTTATTCAATAATTTCCCAATCATGATAGGATTTTTCCCCGATTTTTCATCATTTTCAATGATTTTCAAAGTATTCTGAAATGCATCTGATTGATTGGCATTTTTGGAGATTTCTCTTTTTTCCGTAAAATTTGTTTTAAAATCACCTGGTTCAACCATTGCGACATTTATTTTTGTAGAATGTAATTCCTTATATAATGATTCGGTGAGTCCTTCAATTGCAAACTTTGATGCGCTGTACATACTTTGATACGGCAACCCAATTAACCCACCAATTGAGCTTATATTAATTATTAAACCGAAATCTTGCTTGTGCATAATTGGCAATACCGATTTTATTAAGCGGACTGTTCCAAAAAAATTAGTATCAAATTGTTCCTTGGCTTTGCCAATTGATATGTTCTCCATTGCTCCTGCAATACCGAATCCTGCATTATTAATTAATACGTCAATCCTTCCTTCTTTATCAATAATTTGATTTATAGCAGTTTGGGTGGACTCAATATCAGTTACATCCATTTGTAACATTGTATAGTCATTAGGTTCTGGATAAGAACCAGGATAGCGTGATGTGCCAAAAACTATATGACCTTGTTTTGTTAAATATTCTGCAGAAGTTTTGCCGATACCGTTAGATGCACCGGTAATTAAAATAACTTTGGAGTTATCTGACATTTACTTTATAACAAAATGCATCATACGCATTACTTCAAAATAATTGGTATTGCTAAACGTGATTGTTTGTGCGTTGATCAATTTGCAGCCGGGATAAAATGATGCATTATAAGCTTGTTGATGTTTTTTAAACCGTAATTCGATTTTATATTCCTTGTAAGTAGGGAGGAGACATTTTGTTAAATCGCTTTGTAAAGCGGATTCTGCACCTTGCCAAATTTTTTCAATCGCTTCTTTAGGATGTAAACTAAAAGTTGAATCGCCAATACCTTCTTTTACAGCAACTGTAGTAATATTCTCATTGATCTCTTTTACATCATAACAAAGGTCTGAATCACCAGAGATAAATGCTACAGGGACATCCATTGTTGCTGCAAAAAGTCCGTGCAAAAGAAATTCTGATGCATAATGGTCATTAATTTTAAGATAATCAATGTATGAACCGCGCATTGTATGAGCAAGCGGGTTTCCGCTCGAACCTGCTTGTGAATGATAACCGATAAACATCAAAGCGTCAAAAGTATTATCCAATTCTTGCACCATAGCGTATGGGCTACCGCTCCAACCGCGGATTAGTTTTACACTATCAGGTAAATCTTTAGCAGTAATATTACGGCCAGTTCCATGCGCGTCTTGGACAACAATTTCCTTTGCTCCGGCCGCCATAGCTCCCTTACAGGCGGCTGCTACCTCGGCTGTCATCTGTTTTTGAAATTCAGTATAATCCTTTTTATTATTATCTGCCTCATCCCAATGAGTGGAACCGCAAACGCCTTCTATATCAGCACTTATGTAAACTTTCATATTATAATTCCTTTTAAAATATTCTTTTAATTATTTGTAATCCATTTCTTCGATGTTCACTGTAATTGTTATCATTTTTATTGAAACTATTGATCATAACAAATCCATCTTGTTGAATAAATTCATATTTTCCCAAACTAATTCCTACATGTGTAATTCTATTACCTGAACCAAAAAACAACAAGTCACCCGTTTTAACACTTTGGAAAGTACTGTCATATTTTACGGTTTCACCGATGAGAGCCTGCTGACGTGCATCGCGTGGAAGTTGAATGCCATTTGCTAAAAATACCGTTTGTGTAAATCCTGAACAATCATTCATCTTTGATGAACTGCCGCCCCATAAATAAGGTACACCCATCATACTTTTTGCAGTTTCAAGTAATTTATCAACAGATATTTCAGTTTTTATATCAGTTACGTTGATTACGTCAAAATTTTGAATAAATCCTGTTCGTCTATCAGGCAAAGACACTTGTAACCAATTTGAACTTTTACTTTTCAAATTTACTTTTGAGTTTAGTATAATATCAGATACTACCTCTGATTCAGTATCCGGTTCAGAGTATATATAACTGTTCAGAACTTTTATTTTAGCCATTGGATTTGTGAACCACTCTGATTCCACTAATTTTTGTTCGATTGAATATCCTGTTACCCAACCTAAATAGCCGTATTCAGTTTGAACAAAATACCATCTTTTGTTTTTTATTTTTAAAACACGAAGTTTATCTCCTAAAATAACTTGATCTATTAGCTCTGCACCAACGCTCGGATTTCGTCTTAGATTTGCCACACTTACATTAACCACCCCTAATGTATCTGCTTCTAAATTGGGATGGGGAAGTACAATCAATGAATCTTGGAATTCAGTATTTTGTAAAATTAATCTCGTAGTGGATAGGACAGCTTTTTTTGCTTGTACCGAAGTAGTTTCGCCTTTCAACTGCCAATTAGAACCTTTTTTATCTAATTTAACATCAAATACCGAAATACTCTTATCAGATGCATATTCTTGTTCAATTTCCGCTAATTCAGAATTAAATGAATTAATTTTATTACTACTACAATTGAATAAAAACAAACTTAGTATAAGTAGAGGAATCTTTTTCATAAAAACTCCAACATAATCACTTTACAGGGAAATTAAAGAAAGTCTCAGGATAAGGTTCATTTTTTAATGTAAAATGCCACCATTCCTTTGAATATGGTTTAAAACCATATTTTATCATCAAAGTTTGTAACAACATACGGTTTGAGCGTTGAGTTCCAGTAATATCAGCAAATTTTACGTGTGATACATCACCAAAAAAGTCAAATGTGCCTCCCATATCAAGTTGAGTTGAATCCACACATGATACAATCGTCAAATCAATTGTACTACCACGACTATGGCCTGATTTTGATGCAATGTACTCAGGAATTAGCTCATTTTTAGGGACATTGGGATAATACTCAGATTTATTCAATGTATCAGTATAATCCTGTGCCCAACGGACAAAATGATCGACTGCTTGTTGAGGTCGGTAAGCGTCCAATACTTTTAAGCATAATCCGTATTCTTTGAGTTCATTTTGTACATTTTTTAATGCAAGAGCAGCATCTTTGCTGATTATACATTTGTTTGAATTATAACCGTCAATTTGAGTGCCAATAAAATTATTAGTGGTATAATACCGCATATCAAGTTGGATTTCAGGAATTAATTCATCGAGATAAACAAATCCGGTTGGAAGTGATTGAGTTTGCTGTGGAGGAGTGCAGGAATATAATAAAGTAATGAAAATGAATAGAAATACGAATTGATATTTTCTATTCATTTTCTTTTTTATCCCCAATTTTGTATAGTCTGTCAATTTCATTGAATACTCGGTAATATTATTATTGATAAATAAATTATTCAGAAATTATATTGTTAAATCTACCTCCTTTAACGTTAGGATCCTTTTCATATCCTAATGCTTCCCAATCCATTCGATTACTACCCTTTTTACCATGGCAACTTGTACACTTAAGTGCATTTTCAGCAGGTGCTACCATATGATGTATCGCCCAATTCATTTCCGTTTCAATAAATCCGTAAGTACCTGAATAATCTAAATCAACAACATCCATTCCTATTTTTGCTGCTTCATTCCAATCAAATGTTGTCCAATAGCCTTTCTTCCCATATAAATTTGGAATTATTAAATAATTATTCTTTGTATCATAAATCTGTTTACCTCTCATCACTTTGAATGGATATATTTTTGCGGTTGCATCACAAATTTCACCGTTTAATGAATTTAATTTTAGAACCAGCGTTGGATCAAGTTTATCACCAGAAACATAATAATTTGCGGAACCATTAAACCATCGATACTCTGGAATAACATTTTTTCCAAATTTAAAATCCCCCTTTTTCTTATTATATAAAGGTAAACCAAGTGAATCTTTTTCTGGTTCTTTATCTTGTCCTGCTGTTGACCAATCCCACCATGTTTTTGTTGGTTCCTCGCGAGCAAACATGGGTATATGACACGTTTCACATGCTATAGAATTAACATGTCTATTTATCGCCTCACTTGCATGTACATCAGTATCATGACAATCTGTGCAGGAAATATGATTTGAATTTATAGCTATGGAAGAATTTCCTGCTCCCAAAATATTGTGATCTTCGGTTGTGTGACATTCCGAACATTCAAAATCAAGACCGCCCATGTGAAAATCTAATTCCATTGTTGGCTCTAATAGACTATTGTCCAAATCTCCATGTTTAACTTCATTTCCGCCTCCACCGTAAAAATGGCAAACCCCGCAATTCTGTCTAGTCGATAACCCTACACTTTGTGCTACTGCAACAAGGTCTGTGTCAGGGGCGGGCATTCCCGCTCCAGTGGGAGTTTTTGTGTAAGTACCTGTTTGTTCATGGCAAACTAAGCAATCTATATTCTCTACGTCAGTGAAATCAAATGATTCATCTTCCCATCCATAGCCAATATGGCAGCTTGTGCATCTTGGCCAATTCGATGGAACTGATACGCAAAAATTATTTATCATATTTTGTTTGCCAATTAAAATAGAATCACCATTTACTTGAGCAAACTTTGCACTATGCCAATTCCAATGCTGGCTCTTCATAATACCATCTGCCACGTCATCGTGGCATTCTAAACACGTAGCTGTAACTTCTTGTGGAGTTTCAAAAGGTCCTTCAATATATTCCTCATGATCCTGAGAAAATAAAATCGAAGTAAATGCTAAAATGCTGATTGTATATATAATGATTTTCATATTATTTATCCTTTAAATTCTTGATGTCCCCAATCTTATAAGCTCTACCAATTTCATCACCAACTTTGTGATATTGTCTTGAGCCTGTAGCATAGATTATTGGGTCAATTTTCATGATATTTGGTTTGCCATTTATAAGAGTATCATCATCAGCGTGTGTTTCCATAATTTCTCCAATGAATACGGTATGCGAGCCAACTTCTATCGAGTGAATTACCTTGCATTCCAAATTCAGTGGACATTCCTCTATCAGCGGAGCAGTATCAACTTTGCCATAAAATATATTGAATAATTTAGTTTTGTCATTATCTCTACCCGAATAAATTCCGCAGAAGTCTGTCGCTTTAGCGAGTTTAGAGCAGGGAACATTTATCGAAAAGGATTGATGCTCAACCACACCGTTATAAGTATATCGCTCAGGGCGTATCGCCACTGAAATGGCGGGAGGATTTGAACAGGCAATGCCCACCCAACTAGCCGTCATAAAATTTGGTTTTCCATCCACCATAGCTCCAACAAGCACGGTTGGGTAGGGGAACATAATTGTACTTGGACCGAGTTTAGTTTTTGTCATATTGTTTGCTATCCTTTTACACTAGAAAATTACTAGTGTAGGCAAACAATTAGCAAACAAGCTCTGAGTTATATTTTACAGGGCAAGCTTCCGTTTATAGAATGGAAATACCAAATAGTGATACATTAAGCAACCCACGCAAATATTGAATACTGAATCTAATGTAGTAAATGTTAATAGCACTCCCGCTACAATAAAACTTGTTGTTGGCATTCCTAATAAATAAAATATTAATGATATAGAGGCAGTAAGCAATCCAACCCGTACCGCAAATAATTTTGGTGCTTGGTCAACCATCTTGGTTGGCAGTTTTATAATTTTTGCAATTTTTGATGCAATCCAATTAAGTGGGCTGAATTCCGCTCTGTCAAATGCTTTTGTAGCGTAATCCAAGACGATTAATGCCACAAAATAAGGCGAACCGGTTAAAAGGTAACCCATCAATAACAATACGTCAATAAATACCGCTAAGCGGTTAATGTTGCCATCTATCTTTTTATTTGATATGGGGCAAATGACATTATCTAATAATTTCATAATTCTATCCTAACTAAAATTTAATTAGTTAAAATTATTATGAAATTGCTATGAAATTTAGTCGGTCAGATTACAGATGTGTTGAAAGAAAGGTACTTGGTTCTAATTTAGTCTTTATTATAGATAACCGGCATTTGTCCTTTCCATTTTTTCCATACCTCAGAATCAGTAATAAGCTCTGCCATAAAATGCCCCACATTTATTCTGCTAGTTTTACCTGCATTAAATATTGTATCTCTGATAGGCGAAGGATATACCTCATATTCAGTCACTTCATCTTCATTCGTCAAACCATTCGGGCGGACTGCTGCCCATTCAATTGTATCATCATCTTGACCAATTTCAATTCGCAAATAATCCGCAGCTTGTTCATTATCTGATTGTGGCGGTAATAATAATCGAACTAATCCAATTACAACTTTTTGTCCAAATGAAATTGGTTCACTTATATCACGGTTTACATTCCCCGCGGTATTCATAAGAACATATTTAACTTTATTTTTAGGATTATTCGCTTTTACAGCTTCACATAGCCGTTGCGCTGCATCAGTAACTAGCTTTCTAGGTTGTCCAAACATACCTTTTACGGTTATATTATGTCCTAGGCAGGAGGCTATAGCATCAACATCTTTAACATGTTTCTGGAGCTCAGAATCACTTAAATCCAATAAGCTAGCTTTGACTATTTCTAAATTATTATGATTTTTAACGGATTCGGGCAAACTCTCATCCGAGCGGACAATTATTTTTACTTTTTGGTCACGGTTTAGTAATTCTTCAACTAGCAACCTGCCGGTTGCTCCACTAGCACCAACTATAAGGGTTTTCAATTTCTGATCTCCATATTTAAATTATTATATGTACTTGGTCCTAGTTTAGTTTTTGATATTTATTTTGTTTTCTGTTTAATTAAATATTTCTGTATATCTTTATCAAATTCAATATTCTCTTTAATCATTTTATTTAACAGTACGGTAGCATCTGGATATTTTTTATTTATAACTAATTTTAACAACGGTATGTTATCATTCGACCATTCATCATGATCCATCTCAACCAAATTAATAAACTCTTTTTGAACTTTTTCATTGTCACCACTCAAAAAATATGCCCATACTCTATTATAGAAAAGTCCAGTATCTTTTGGATTCAATTCAATTGCCTTATTAAAATCAAGTATACCATTCACATATTCACCTTTCCTTGTTAATGCAGTGCCTCTTCCATCATAAATTTCTGCTAAGTTTGGATTAACTTCAATGGCTTTGTTAAAGTCTTCAATTGCGGGACCAAGTCTACCGATTTTTGTGTATGCTAGTGCTCTATTAGTATATGAATATGCAAGATTTGTTTCAGGAATATTATCTAAATCAGATAATATTAAAATTACTTTTGAATAGTAATCAATTGCTTTTCCATATTCCTTTTTTTGTGCATATCCATATGCTTCCATATACACTCGTTCTGCTTCAGCAAATTTAGCAGAATCGGCTGATTTTCTTTCAGATTTTTCTATTTTTATTACTTGTTTATCAATTACTTTAATTTGATCTTTTACCTTATCATACTGATCTTCAACTCTATTTCTAAGTCTAATTCCCTGCATATATAATAGACCAGGAATTAATAAACCAACAATTGCAACTAATATCCCTAATCCTGATATCAATATGTTTATCCACATATTTCGCGAATCTAAATACTTATCAACTCTTTGTACCAAGGTTTCATCTGTTTTTTCTTTAAGATTGTTTCGTAATGTCTGATTGTCACTTTTTAAATCAACTATTTGTTTAGTTAATGATTCAATTTTTACCTGAGCTGCCAATAAATCACCATTATTTATTTCTGGTTGAGCATAGAGACAATAAACAGATAATAAAATGAAAGTAAGAAATATTTTTTTCATAATATCCTCATAATTAAATTTCAATTCCTTTCAAAACCTTCTCAGGTGTAATTGGCAAATTCCTGATTCTAACGCCTACGGCGTTAAAAACAGCATTGGCAACTGCCGGAGCAGGACCATTGATGGGAATCTCAGCCACAGCTTTAGCACCATAAGGACCGGTCGGTTCGTGTGTATCAACAAATTTAACAACTATCTCGGGCATATCAATTGCCGTATAAATATGATAATTATTGAAATCTGTATTGATCGGCGCGCCCTTTTTGTCAAATATCATAAATTCCGTCAGTGCCATACCAAGCGATTGCGGAATAGCGCCTTCCACCTGTCCTTCACTCATCTGCGGGTTAATCACCTGCCCAATATCCGTAACCGATACCACCTTATTCACGCGCACAATTCCGGTTTCCGTGTCCACGCTCACATCGGCAAAAGTAGCGTTATAGGGTGAGGGGGAGTCATAGCTCATATGGCTTGCCTCCGCCATTATCTGTTGCTGCTCATCGGTGTAAAATGCTTTAGTGCAGATTTCCTCGTAGCTTAAACTTTTTCCGCCTTCGGCGATGACTTTTCCGCCAACGATTTTTGCACTTTTCACACCTAATATTTTTATCCCAACTTCTAGTATTTGCGCTTTTATTTTGTCCGCTGCCTTCTTTACTGCACCACCCGATATATAAGTTGTACTACTTGCGTAAGCACCTTTATCAAATGGCGTGAAGTCTGTATCAGATGAATATACAATTATCTGTTCAACCGATACTTCAAGTGCTTCTGCAGCAATTTGAGCCAATAATGTGTCTGAGCCGGTACCTAAATCGGTTGCTCCAACTAACAGATTGAAACTTGCATCTTCATTCATTTTGATGAATGCCGCGCCCATGTCAATTCCGGGTATTCCGGAACCCTGTCCGGCTGCTGCAACACCTACTCCGCGCCGTATAACTCCACTTTGTTTAAGTGCTTTAATTTTGTCCCATTCAATTAGTTTTTTACCTTCTTCCAAACATTCGGTAAGTCCCATTGAGCGCACTATTACGGGGAAACCTTCACCGCCTTCACCAATTATTTTACCTATTGGAATTTCCTCTCCAAGCCGAACGTGATTTTTCTTCCGCAATTCGATTGGGTCAACATTCAGTTCAATTGCCATTTCATCAATAATCGATTCTAACGGAAAAAACCCTTGTGGTGCGCCATAACCGCGGTATGCTCCTGCTATCGAAAGATTAGTATATACTGCATTCGCTACTAATTTAATATTTGGGCAACGGTATAATGATAATGCTTTTTGAGCCGTTACCGACATAACTGTGAGAGCATGCGGACCATAAGCACCGCAGTCTTCAAGGATATCCATTTCCATTGCTTCAAATTCATGTTTCTTATTCAATCCAAAAGTAAACTTTACTCTCTGTGGATGTCGGGAACGTGCTGCATAAAATTCCTCTTCCCGAGTATATTCAATTCTTGCCGGACGTCCGGTTTTTAATGTTACCGCTGAGCAGATTTCTTCATTCAATATTTCTTGTTTACCGCCAAAAGCACCACCCACCCGTGGTTTAATTACACGGATCTTCCGAATTGGAAAATCAAGTACTTCGGCAACTATCCTGCGTACGTGAAATGGAACCTGAGTAGCAGTCCGTATAACCAATCTGCCATTTTCATCCAACCATGTTAATGTGATATGTGGCTCAATATGTGCATGTTGAACAAACGGAGTGGAATATTCTTTGCTGAATACAAAATCCGCTTTTGCCAATGCCTCTTTAGTATTTCCAACTTCTGCTTCCAAGTTTGCTGCTATGTTCTTTTTTACGTCGTGAATTCCCGTCGGTCCTTCACTCGGATGAATTTGCGGGCTGTCCATCGCCTTAGTATAGTCAAAATTTGCAGGCAATTCTTTATAATCTACCTTGATCGCTTTTAATGCATTTTCAGCGATATCGACAGATTCAGCCGTCACAAATGCCACATTATCACCAACGAATCGTACCGTATCATCTAAAATTACAAAATCCCGCGGAGATGGTTCAGGATAACCTTGTCCGGCTGTTGTATAGTAATGTTTAGTGAAATCTTTATGTGTGTAAACTGATACTACACCGTCCATTGCCATTGCTTTTGATGTATCAATATTCTTTATTTTAGCGTGCGCAATCGGGCTGTGTAAAATTTTGATATAAAGCGGATTATCTAACTTGATATCATCGGCAAATACTGGTTTGCCTTTAACCAATGATTCACCATCTACTCTAATTGTTTTTTTACCGATTGTCTTCATTTTTGCACCGCCTTGATTGGTTTTACATACGCTGTACAGCGACACAAATTTCCGGCTAGCGCATCTTTAATTTCATCTTCATCAGGATTTTTCTTTTCACGAAGCAATGCCTCAGATGAGAGTATCATTCCCGGAGTACAATAACCGCATTGCACAGCACCTTCATCCAAAAATGATTTTTGTAAGGGGTGCATTTTTTTATGATCCGAAAATGATTCAATAGTTTCAATCTTACAATTATTTACAGTATGCATTAACATTAAGCAAGAATTTTGTGCTTTCCCATTGATTAATACCGTGCAAGAACCACATTCTCCGTTATCGCAACCGTATTTGACGCTATATATTTTATTTTTCCGAAGATATTTAAGTAAAGTTTGTCCCGGAATGATATCTGTTTTAACAGATTTATTATTTAATGTAAAGTTTATTTTCATATTTGCCCCACTGCTCTTTGGATTCCTGTTGCAATTAAAGACTTTTTATACTCAATACTTCCAAAATGATCATAATCAAAATATTTAACAGAATCATTAATAATTTTCTTCAATGTATTTTTATTAAAATCATCAAGTTGCATAGTATGCCCAAAAATCTTTTCCACCTTGCCCGAAACCGCAATTTCAAGCTCCAATCCTTTCCGAACAACTGCTACCATAAGAAATGCGGGAGCAGATTGAAGCAAGGAAAAACGTTCAAATCCTGATGAATCAATATCCATTTTATTAAAAATGATTTTTTCAATAATTCCATTGTCATTCCATTCAAGCATGGATATAATTTTTTTCTTTGGATTCCTGATTTGCAATTGCGGATTTAAAGCTACCAAATAGGTAAATAGATCAGAGCGGACATTCTTTTGTGCTATTTCACCGCCTATAGTTCGCTGATTTCTAATATTTTTTGAGAAATTAGAAAATATAGCAACTTCAGATAATTTTGTAATAGATTTATCAACTAATTGTTGAATAGTTGCCTTAGAACCAATTATAATTTTATTGTCACTTAGTTCAATAGAATCATCAATTAAATTATTGATATCTATTAAATTATTGATATTTTTATCTTTTGCAGAAACAAGATAGGTACCACCACCAAAGAATACACTGTTCTTTTCAATTTTATTATCTATTGCTTTTTCGAATGATGTTGGAATTATTATTTCTCTAATGGATGACCACATATTATTCTCTTAAAAAGTTAATTTCTGAATTATTTATTGCATTTTCTAGCATTTCCTGTGCAATACGGTTATGCTCTTTAATGTGTTTCTTTTCGTCAAAATCAAGTTTGCCATTCCTGATTTTAACTTCTCCGTTAACTATCAAATAATCAACCGGAGACATTCTTTGTGTAAAAATTAAAGCGGCAAGTGGGTCGGACATTCCACCGGCGTATTCCAAATTCTCAACTGAGAACATTGCTAAGTCCGCTTGCTTGCCTTCGGCAATCTGCCCGATGTCTTTTCTGTCTAATACAGCGGCACCTCCACGAGTTGCCAACCAAAGCACATCACGAGCAGATAGCCAATTTGATTTACCACGCATACGTGATAATAATAATGCATTACGTAATTCACTTAATATATTACTTGAATCATTAGATGCGCTTCCATCTACCGCCAAACTGACATTAATACCAGCTTTCATCATAGTTTTTATTCGTGCAATTCCTGAACCCAACCGCATATTTGATGACGGGCAATGCGATACTCCGCAGCCAATTTTCCCCATCAATTTAATTTCATTATCGTTCAAATGAACGGCATGAGCAAACCAAGCATTATGGTTTATCCAACCCAATGATTTAACATATTCAACCGGTCGTTTGCCATATTTATCTAAACAGAATTGTTCCTCATCAAGTGTTTCTGCAAGGTGTGTGTGAATCAGCAAATTATTCGCTTCAGCATATTCAGCGGTTTGTTTCATCAATTCAGGCGTTACTGAAAATGGTGAACACGGTGCAAGTGCTATGCGGAGCATTGAGCCAATTGATTCATCATGATATTTAGCAATTAGGCGTTCCGTATCAGCTTGGATCTCGACTTCTGTTTGCACTACATCATCAGGCGGTAAACCGCCATTAGAATTACTTAATGACATTGATCCTCGAGTAGGATAGAAGCGTATTCCCATCTCTTTTGCAGCTTCAATTTCAACATCAATTAATTGAGCAGAAGTTTTCTGCGGAAATAGATAAAGATGGTCGGAAGTAGTGGTAGTTCCTGATAGCATCAATTCGGCAATTGCCGTTTTTGTGCTTACTTCAACGCCTTCCTCAGTTAATTCCCGCCACACTTCGTAATAATCAGTGAGCCAAGTGAATAACTCAGCATTTTGCATTTTTGGAATATTGCGCGTAAGTGTTTGATAAAAATGATGATGTGTGTTTACGAATCCGGGTAAAATAACCATATTTGATGCATCGATTACTTTATCAGCTTCAATATTCGGAATATCATTTCCAATTGAAACAATTTTATCATTTTCGATTAAAATGTATCCACCGGAAATCTCTTTCCTATCATCGTTCATAGTCGCTATTAATAGCGAATTCTTAATTAATATTTTGCTCATATTAATTCTTAAAAAGTGCCTCGTCTTTCAAATTCTGTAATAAATACGCCATCTCAATTGCATTTTTACTCGACCATAAATAATCATATTCAACTTTTGAATGAATTGCCTGTATTACCAAACTATCCTTTTCAAAAATAGCGGAAAGATAATTATTTGAATACAATAATCGATCATCTTCAATTTTCATAAGCTCAATAAAATCATCATTTTTATAATATATCTGATCCTCATCAATTAAATAGCCTTGTTCCTCACCCACAAAACTTTCCTTCGTTAAATATAAATGAGGTTTTGTTTTGTACGGAGCACCTGCAGTCGGACAAAATGTATCACAATTTCCACATTCGTTGCAGAAATCACCAATGGTAATGATTTGTGTTTTTTGCTCAAATTCAATCGATGCTATTTCCGAAACATCAATTTTTCCATCCATTTGTTCTACTTTCTGTACATTTGCCCGCAATGGCGATGCCTCATACTGCATATTTGCCAAATTCGGACAAACATACACACAAACACTGCAAACTTCATCGCAGTATAAACAGCGATTTGCTTCTTTTACCGCTTCCTCTTTTGTCATTGTACGGTGGATTAAATTAAAATTCAAATCGTGGTTTTCAGAATATTTAGGAATAGAAATTCCAAATTCACGTTTAATTGCCTTCTCTTGCAATTCCACATTGGTTATAATTTTCGTTGTTAATGAGTTAGTTAATCCTTTTGTTTTTGCATCTTTTAATATGTTTTTAGCTGCCTTTTTTCCGTCGCCAACTGCTTCCACAACTGTTGCCGCACCGCGAATAGCATCGCCACCGGCGTAAACATATTCTATATTAGTTTTACCTGTTTCGAAATCAGTATCAATTGTCTGCCCATCAAGGAAATCTAAATCAACATTCTGTCCGATCGCCGGAATAATTGTATCACATTCAATATCAAATTCGGAATTGGGAATTGGCACAGGTCGCGCACGACCGGATGTATCGGGCTTGCCTAACTTCATGCGCTGACAAGTAATGGATGCAACTTTGCCATTTCCATTAATTTGGATAGGAGAAACTAGTTCAATTAATTTTACTCCTTCGTCCAAAGCCGCTTGAATCTCGGCATCCTCAGCGGGCATTTCCTTACGTGTTCTACGATATAATATTGTAACATTACCATCCTTACCAACAATACGCTTAGCGGTTCGTACAGAATCCATAGCGGTGTTACCACCGCCAATAATAACTACGTCATTTCCCAAATTAATTTCATTATTCTGTTTTATTTTGGATAAAAATTCAACCGGTTCAATAACATTTTCTAATTGTTCTCCATCAATTTGTAGTTTTTTGTTTTTTTGAGCTCCTGACGATATATAAATATAATCAAATTGATCTTGTATATTTTTGAATTTGGGTGCATCAACATTAGAATTATAGTGAATCTGAACACCCAAATTCAAAATTCTATCCACATCAGCTTGTGATACTTCATCTGATAATCTAAATTTTGGAATTGCTTCAGATACCATTCCACCTGATTGCTGTTTAGCTTCAAATATTTCAACTTTGCAACCGGCTAAAGAAAGAAAATATGCAGCAGATAGTCCTGCCGGCCCCCCGCCAATAATTCCAATACTTAATTTATTTTTAGAACTTTTATCCTTACGAAAATTATTTGCACCATATTCGGTGGCAAATCGTTTGATATCACGAATGAGGAGTTGATTATCATAATTTGCTCGAGTACATTTTGTCGCACAAAGTTGATCGCACACGGCTCCGGTAATTCCGGGTAGGGGATTAGTCTCCATTATCACTTCAAATGCTTTATCGAACTCACCTTTTGCCACGTGATAGATATACTGCGGAATATGCTGATCAGTTGCACAATACCCAATACAGGGTGCTTTTATGCAGTCAAATTCGGTCAATTCTCGCGCAGTTTTAATATTGTCAAATTCAGTAAAACTATTCTGATATGCAGGATTAATTAGAACATCATTAGCATAGTTTTGTAAATGAAGTAATCCCGATTGTTGGACGTCGGTTTTACCGCCAATATTTTGGATGTATTCATCAATATTTGCAGCATTTTGCTTCACAAATTCAGTATTTATATTCTCAAGATATTGCTTCAATCGTCCGTATCCACCCGGTTTGAGTACATCAGTGCATGTGGTAACCGGTTTAATGTTGCACGCCAAAATATTGGCGATGTTGAACGCATCGGCTCCAGCGGAAAATGATATATCAAGTTGACCATCAAACTCATTCTGCAATTTTGCCGCAAGATTGATGCTGATTGGGTGCAAAGCGCGACCGCTTAAATAATTTGTTTTCTCATTTTGTGGGAGAGTTTGTTTGGTGTTGATTACTTCTAAAGTATTTGTCAATTTCAGCCCAAATACTATATTATTAGCACTTGCTGATTTCTGTAAATTTTGAATTAATGGAATTGCATCTTCGTATTTTAAGTCGTGTTCAAATGCTTCATCAGGGACGATGACATCATTAAATTTTAAATCATTATTTAGAATTTGACGTAATATTTCAGGTCCAAGCAAAGTAGGGTTGAGTTTCACGGCAGTATCTAATTTGCGTTCTTCAATTAAGTATTTACCAATTTTCTCAATCTCATCGGGCGGACAACCGTGCATAGTCGAAAGTGTAATATTATTAGATATATGCGACGGTATATTTATATTCTTAATATTGGGATATATTGATGATGCCTCATCTAATTTTGGTTTTAATAATGAACTGCAATCATTCATTAAATCAAAATATTCTTGAACATTTGGATTCAAAATACCTTTGAGATCGTAGCCAACACTCATATTAAAAATGCAACCCAATCTGTCAGATTTATCCCAACCAAATTTATCCTTCAAAATATGAATTATAATCCAAGCGTTTAAATATTCATCAAAAGATTGGTGTATCTTTAACTCTTGCGACCATTCGCAATTATATCCTTCGTCGGTCATATCAATGCAGGGTTTGGATACTTCTATCTCGTCTAAAGTTTGCACAGTTTTCAACTCTAAATACCGTGCTCCAAATAACCACGCTAAAACAATATTTTGTGATAATTGAGTATGCGGCCCCGCAGCAACTCCGATTGGTGTTTCAAGCGTCTGCCCGTAGCGTTCCATTTTGAAAGGATCGTCCACTTTTGGGTGGAAGAACAGTTCCTTATAATATCCAAATATTTTACCGTGTTGTTCTTCGGCAAGTATCCATTTTAGCAATTTTGTTAAGGATAGGGGATAAAGTTTGTCTGACATTATTTTCTTATTTTATTTAATTCAAATTCTAACATATTCCGTAAAACTTTGCGACGGTATTTGGCAGTTGCGCGAATATCATCAATTGGGGAGATAGTTTTATCAATTTTGTTCAATATTTGCTCAGTAGATAGCTTTTCCAATTCTCTAAATATTAATATAGTTGGAGCAACGGCGCCCACAGCAATTGTCAATTTATTATCTTCGCATACTATGGCAAAATTTACGACTGAAATAGCCATTGCCTCACGCAAACCTAATTTCTTGAAAATTGCTTTTGAATACGATTCCGGGATTAGTATCGTTTGTAAAACCTCATCGTTTTTGATTACAGTTTTACCCGGATTTAATATAAAATCTCTAATACTTATGACTCTATTACCGTTTCTATTGTGAACTAATAATTGTGCATCATAAGCATAAAGTGCTGGTAAAGTATCACCGGATGGAGATGCGTTGCAGATATTCCCACCAATTGTTGCGCGATTGCGAATCTGAACACTACCAAAATCAATTATTGACTGACGTAAAGCGGTGTATTTCTTTTTTATACTGTCATTATTTTTGATATCTTCGATTGTTGTTGCAGCACCAATTTCTAAATTATTGCCAACTTCATTTATACCTATAAAATCAGGTAGTTTTTTTAAATCGATGATAGTTGCGGGTAATTCTTTACCCCTTTCATAACGTGGAATTAGGTCAGTTCCACCTGCTAATAATGTAGAATTGGGTTTGCCAATTGCAAAATATTCATCAAAGGTCTTTGGACGATAATATTTCATTAATTATTTCTTTGCGTCCTTTGAGGTTAGGGAACTAACAGCATCAATTATTTTTGTGTATCCTGTGCACCGACAAATATTTCCCGAAATTCCATATTTAATTTCTTCGATAGTTGCATTTGGATTATCTTTAACTAATTGTTCTCCTGCTAAAATCATACCCGGGATGCAATATCCACATTGGACTGAGTGATAATCCACAAACGCCTGCTGCAGTTCAGATAATTCATTTTTCTTGCCGATTCCTTCGATAGTAACAATTGCACTACCATCAGCTTCGACAGCCAGAACCAAGCAAGAATTAACTATTTTTCCATCCATAATAACGGTGCAAGCACCGCACTCGCCTTCGGCGCAGACTTCCTTAGCGCCGGTTAAATCAAGTTCATTTCGGATAAAATCAAGGAGACGAAGAGATGTTGATATTTCAGATACAATTTTTTGATTATTTACGGTTAATTCAATTTTTTGTAAATCTTTACTCTCAGAAATCAGCATTATTTTGAAATATTATCGTTATAAAAACTCAAAAATCCTTCTAATGATTTAGGTTGTGCTTTGGGAATATTAATCTTCTTTTGAGCGGCAGGAATGTCTTTCAATCCTGTTCCTGATGCTAAAATTACAATGGATTCACCTGCTTCAATTTTGCCAATTTTCATAGATTTTAGGAATCCCGCAAACGATGCCGCTGCTGCCGGTTCGGCAAATATTCCGGTGTTTTTAGCTAATCGGTGCTGCGCTGTTAGTATTTCTTCGTCGGTTACGGTTATTCCGTATCCTTTTGTTTTTTGCACGGCTTGGAGCGCCTTATCGCCATCGCGCGGTAGGTCAACCGATATGCTGTCTGCAACAGTATTGGATTTAACTGATTTCATCGGTTTACCGCTCTCTAAAGCATTTACGATCGCTGCTGAACCCGCAGCTTGCACTGCGATTAATTGAGGCAGTTTTGATATCCAACCTAAGCGCACCAAATCTAGGAACGCCTTATATATACCTGCTATGATACAACCATCGCCCGTAGGGACTAAAATTTTATCAGGTACTTGCCAATTCATTTGTTCGGCGATTTCCAACCCAACCGTCTTTTTACCCTCAGCCAATACCGGATTAATGCCGGTGCTGCGCGAGTACCAATCGTTGGCTTTAGCCACGAGCATAGATAAATCGAAAGCATCGTCATAAGTACCATCAACGGGATATAGGATTGCGCCGTATTGTAGAATTTGCGTGAGTTTGGCGGGCGGGGCAGAGGCAGGTGCCAAAATGACTGCCTTTTTCTCATAATATGCTGCCAAGGCGGCTAATGATGCTGCCGCATTTCCGGTTGAGGCAGCTACAATTGTATTTTGCCCAAGTTCTTCAGCGTGGCGTATACCAATTTCAGTTGCACGATCTTTAAGCGAACCGGACGGATTCCTTGTATCATCTTTTACATATAAATTAATTTTACCGACATCGGTTTGGATATTCGGAAATGAAACCAACGGTGTACCACCGCTCCGCATTGACAGATTTTCTGGAGGATTATTAACCGGTAAAAGCGGATGATAACGCCATAAAGATTGATATGGAAACTGTTTTAAGTCATCAACCGACCAAATTTCACGAATCAAATCATAATTATATAAAACATCAAGATTAGTCTTACATTTTGGACATTGATATATAAATGGCTCAACTGGGTATTCTTCCCCGCAACCAACGCATTTATAACCTAATATTCTTTCGGTGTTATTCATTTTATTCATTAAAATATTGTTTTTCTCTGTGTCCTCTGTAGTTTAACCAACCAAGCCCGTTTTAGCATTAAATTCCTCAATCTCTTTATCCCACTCATCAACTTTGGCGTATTGGGATGTCCAATAATTATCATCATACCACTGTGCATTCAAATCTTCCACCGTTTTTCCCTGCTGTTCCACCCAAGTAAAATACTTCAAGTTATGCATTCGTTTTCGGTCGTTGTATGAAGTTTCCAATAAATTATCCGTGCTGATTTCCTGCAGTCTGCTAAAATAATCCACAGATGCATTTGTAGCAGTGTAATCACCGAAATTTTTACGCGCTTCTCTATAGCGCGATTGATACATCTCCATTGAATCAGTTGCAACGGTAAATACTACATCACTGCTATTCATTTCATAATATTTTGCCATTTTGATAGCGCCAACAAGGTTAGCGATGGACGAAATACCAAAGAGATCTAATTTTTCAATGATTTCAGTAGAAATACCATTTTCAGAAAGTAATTGATGTCCTTCCGGCTCATTGAATAATCTTAATAGATTCATTACGCGATTATCATCAATTGCAGCAACCATATCTGTATTTTTCATATTATGTATCCACGGAACGTGTTTGTCACCAATACCTTCAATACGATGCGCGCCGTAACCATTATATAACAAAGTGGGGCATTGGAGCGCTTCACCTGCACCTACTTTAATTGTTGGATATTGCGTTTTCAGGAAATCGCCTGAACCAAGTGTACCGGCGGAACCCTGCGTTAAGAATAATGCACGAAATTTATATTTATCATCGAATTTGGTATTGAATACTTCCTGCATTGCCGGTCCGGTTACTGCATAGTGCCACAATGAGTTACCTATCTCGTCAAATTGATTTAATACAACAATTTCATCACCGCGTTTTGCTTTTAATTCCTTAACCTTATCATAAATTTCTTTTACATTGCTTTCTCCACCGGGAGTACTTATAACTTCCGCACCAACTTTATGCAGCCAATCAAATCTTTCTTGAGACATTTCTTCAGGTAATACTGCAATTGAAGGACAACCAAGTAAATACCCGTCGTAAGCTCCACCACGACAATAATTTCCTGTAGACGGCCACAGAGCTTTTTGAGTTGTAGGATCAAATCTGCCAGTAATAAGTTTTTCTACTAAAGGTCCAAATGTGGCACCAACTTTATGAGCTCCGGTTGGAAAATATTTACCAATTAAAACAACTATTTTAGCATCAACTCCAGTAAGCGATTTTGGTAATATCAAATGATTTACTTCACCAAATTCACCACCGTATTTTACAGGTTCATTTTTCCAAGTGATTCTAAATAAATTAAGCGGATTTAAGTCCCATAGCCCAATTGAATCCAATTGTTTACGAATATTAGTTGGAACCAACTCAGGATTCCGCATTTGTTTATATGTAGGAATTATTATATTATTTTCTCTACATCGTTGAATAGTATTTGCTAAAACTTTGTCCATATTTTTCATTAAAATTATCCTGTATAAGTTGAATTCATCGTTAATGCCATGACTGCTTTTGATGTATGTAAGCGGTTTTCTGCTTCATCATAAATGACTGATTTAGGTCCATCAATAACAGCATCTTCCACTTCATTTTGTCTATCTGCAGGTAGGGCGTGCATATAAATTGCTGAATCTTTTGTAATTGCCATTCTTTCCTCAGTACACTTCCAATGTTTATTGGCTTTTAATAATTCTCCGCCTTCTTTTTCATTGGGATTAGTTACCCAATCTCCCCAATTTTTCGGGATCACGATATCGGCATCGCGGTAAGCGGAATCCTGATCATTTGTAACTGTAAATTTACCGCCATTTTCTTCGGCATTCTGCTTCGCTTTAGCGATAACCCAATTGGGAAGTTCATAACCAACCGGATGAGCGAGTGTAACATCCATGCCAAATCGTGGGAATAGGAGCGATTGAGATAGTGGAACCGATATTGGCTTTTTGTGGCTTGTTGCATAAGCCCAAATAATTGATATATTCCTGTTATTTGTAGTATTGAATTTTTCTTTTATCGTCAATAAATCGGCAATCGCTTGCAACGGATGGTAAAGGTCACATTGCATATTTATTATGGGGGCTGTTGACCATTTTGCCATATCATTTAGATATTTGTTGCCTATTTCCCAAAAACAATTTCTGCACGCAATTGCGTGCCCATATCTTGATAAAATTATTGCAGTATCCTTGGCAACTTCACCATGTGAAATTTGCATTGTGCTTGTATCGAGGAAGTGAGCATGTCCGCCAAGTTGCGTGATTCCGGCTTCCATGGAATTGCGTGTTCTTGTAGATTGTTCAAAGAACATCAAAAATGCTGTCTGATTTTTAACATATTCATTTATTTCAGCATTTTTGAATTTTTTCTTTAAATCTGAAGATGCTTTTATTAATGTTTCAATTTGATCTTTAGACCAATCTTCCAAAGTAATAAAATGTTTTCCTTTAAATTCTTTGTACATATTTGTCCTATCTTTTATATTCTATTATCTGTTTTAGTTGGCATTTCCATTGCGAATTTTTCAACAAACAAATTCGGAATTGATGCATACATCGCAGCAGCTTTAATCAATTCATTTTTCCATGTTTTTTCATTGGGTGCATGAGCTTGGTCTTCATGTCCCGGTCCAAAACCGATGCAGGGAATTCCATGCATGCCCATTATTGATACTCCATTAGTTGAGAAGGTCCATTTATCAACAACCGGTTCTTCTTCAAAAACATTTTTGAATGATTTTACTAAAGATCTTGTAATGGGATGGTCTTCTTCAATTAACCATGTCGGGAAGAATGTTTCTGTTTGGCAATGGTAATTATTGTAAGAAAATTTATCATATTTATAAAGTTCAACGGTGGCATTAGCTGCCTTTACCGCTTGCAGTGATTTAATCTCATTCAGTGCGGATTCTACAGTTTCTCCATAGGTTAAACGCCTATCAATTGATATTGAGCAGCCATCGGCTACAGCGCAACGCGATGGTGCTTCAGAAAATATTTCAGATACTACAAGAGTTCCTTTACCAAGAAAATCATGGTCCATTAATTTTTCATTTAATTGTTCCAAATCAGCTATAATTGGCGCCATTTTGTAGATTGCGTTGTCACCACGCTCAGGTGCTGAACCGTGAGCACTAACTCCGCTTGTACTAACCTTTATTTCCATTCGCCCGCGTTGCCCACGATAAATTCTACAACTCGTAGGTTCTGTAATAACAACAAATTCGGGATTTAAATCAGTTTCTTTTAAAATATTTGTCCAACACAGACCATCACAATCTTCTTCCATTATTGTTGCTGTTACTACAAAAGTGTAATCATTAATTAATGCAAGGTCCTTAAGTATTTTACCTGCATAAACAGCTGACGCTATTCCGCCTTCTTGGTCGGAAGCACCACGCCCAAATATGTGTTCATCATCTTCATGTCCCACAAATGGATCGTGAATCCATTGATTCAAGTCTCCGGTTCCAACGGTATCAATATGTCCATCAAAAACAATAACATGTTTTCCGGTTCCTATATATCCAATTAAATTGCCCATTGGGTCGATTTCGGTACGGTCAAATCCAACTTTTTCCATTTCTTTTTGAATTCTCAGAATTACCTTTTCTTCATTGCCACTTTCACTTGGAATTGATATCATATCCCGAAGAAATGAAAAAATATCTTTGCTAAAATATTCAGCTCGACTTCGAATTTGTTTATAATCAACTTTCATCTGTTTTCCTTAAATGCTCTGTATTTTTTTCCATAATCTCTGTGATTGAGTACGTGCGTTTTCCTTAATATACTGTTCAGACGCAACAATAAATTTACTGTTTTTTATACGGTATTCCCCACGTGCAATTATATCTGTTGGATTGCCAAATCCAAATAATATATGTCCTGCAAAATTGTCTTTTGTGATGGCAGTTCGTGGTTTGTAATCATAAATTGCTAAATCGGCTAAATATCCTTCATTAATATGTCCAATTTTGTGACCAAATGTTTTAGTAGCGATCGCTGGATTGTTTTTGAATAATACTTCCAAATAATCAATTGTTGGCTCACCGCCTTTCAAATGTGAGCTACGGATGAGCGTTCCCTGCTGCGCTTCTTCAAGCATATTTGCGCGCATACCGTCTGTGCCAAGTCCGGCTTGCATTGTAGAAATATGCGAATTTGTCAACATTCCAACGCGATTATTTGCATTTGATGTAGGGTTATGAACTAAAGTTGCATTGGCATTTTTTAATATTTTAATATCTGAATCTGAAGAATGAATTCCGTGAATTATGAAACTATGTTCATTAATTAAATTGAATTTATTCAGTCGGTCAATTACAGAATTATACCCATTGGATTTAGCATTTTTTTCGTCGGTTTTATCTTCGGCAACGTGGATATGGATTCCCCAATTTTCTAACCCATTTAATTCATTATAAATTGAATGAAGTGATTCATCCGAAAGGGTAAAAGATGCGTGCAAGCCAATCAATGGATGCACATATTTATTATCACAGAATTTTTCAAAAACATTAATATTTTCATTTAAACCGGATTTGAAATATTCCACACCGTTACGGTCAGTAGTCTCAAATGCTATTGAAATATTTTGCCCAAATTGCTCAGCAATATCGACTACCATTTCCAATGATCCGTTGGTGAAATTTGGACTAGAATGATGGTCAAATATAGTAGTAACTCCATTTTTTAAACATTCAAATAAACCAACCTCGAACGATGAACTTGTCGTATCGCGATCTAATGCTAAATCCAATTTCCACCAAATTTCTTGTAATTTTTCTAAAAAATTAGTTGGATTATTCTTTGGGGCAGGCATTCCCATAGCTAACGCTGAATATAGATGCGTATGCGCATTTATCATTCCGGGTAAAACAGTTTTGCCTAGCAAATCGATTGTTTCATCTGCAGAAATATTAGGTGCTAAACCGGAACCAATTTTTACAATAGTCTCATCTTTGATGAGAATATATCCGTTTTCAATATACTCGATATTCCCAAATGGATCAATAATGCGGGCGTTTTTAAGTAGTTTATTCATAATTATTTCAACAAGTCTAATATTGTTTCCGGTGTAATCGGAATTTTGTTAATTGGTATACCGATGGCATTGCTCACAGCGTTGGCAATCGCTGCTGCGGTAGGAATAATTGCCGGCTCGCCGATGCCTTTTGCACCCCATGGTCCAAGCGGCTCAGGGTCTTCTACAATTATTGTTTCAACTGCGCTAATATCTAAAGCTGTTGGCAATAAATAGGTGGACAAATTATTAGTTTGCGCTATGCCATTATTATACTTAAAATTCTCTGTTAACGCCAATCCGATACCCTGAGCAACCCCGCCCTCCACTTGTGCAGCAATGCCGGCTGGATTAATTGCTTTGCCAACATCGTGGGCTGCCCAAACTTTTTCAACTTTTACCAATCCTGTAAGTTTGTCAACACGCACTTTTGCGATGTGAGTAGCATATGAATAAGTAAAATATGCTTCTCCTTGTCCAATTTCTGCATCATAGTCGAGCTTAGGTGTATGCCACCAACCTTGTTGGGAAACTTCAGTATTTGGGGTGTATCGATACAAATAATCAATCAAATCACTAAAGCTAACCTGTTCTCCTGACTCAGAATTGCCGGCAAAATCATTTTCAATTTTAATGTAATCCTGCCTGCAACTCAGCATTTCTGCAGCGGTAGATTTGAGAATGGGTAAAATCTTTGTAGCAGCATCGCGGATGGCATTCCCGGTCATTACCACGTTTCTGCTAGCTACCGATGGACCACTATCAGGTACGTTGCGAGTATCAGTTGGCAACACTATAATTCGCTTTGGATCAATTCCAAGCGCATCCGCTGTCATTTGTGTAACTACTGTTATCGCACCTTGCCCCATATCAATTAATCCATATGCAACGGATATGGTACCATCACGATTAATTTGTATATTTGCACCTGCTCCGTCCATATTCCATCCTGCAGCGCCAAGGCAGTTTCCATAATGGCTTGCGCCTATGCCTATGCCATATAAATAGCGTTCATCATTTTTTCCGCCTTTCCGTCGATGGTTCCAGTTAGCAACTTTGGCTGATTTTTTAATAGTTTCCTTAATCCCAACACTTGCGGTCAATTTGTGATTTGTTGAAGTGGAATCGCCGGCTTGTAACACATTATTTAGTCGAAATTCAACCGAATCCATCCCAATTTTATTTGCCACAATATCCATAATACTTTCGTGTCCAAACGTAGCTTGTGGTGAACCAAATCCGCGGAATGCTCCATTAGGTGGCAAATTTGTATAATATGATGTTGAGTTAACTTTGATGTTAGGAATAACATATGGCCCCATCGCTTGCATCGTAGAACGATAGGAAACCACCGACGAGAGTGTGGCATAAGCGCCGGAACTTTCTTCCAATTTAATTTCCGCAGCTAATAATTTTCCATCCTCAGATACACCAACTTTGTAATGCATTTGAAATGGGTGACGTTTGCTAGTGAGCTGTACATCATCGTGGCGATTATATATCATTTTTACTGGACGCTGCAAGTGCATTGCTGCAACCGTTGCGCGAGCTGCTAATTCTGAAGGGATATCCTCTTTTCCACCAAATGCTCCTCCGGTTGGTGACTGGATAACAACAACATCTTTTGTAGCAATTCCAAGCACTCCGGCAACAGCTTTTTGAATATAATAAGGACATTGCATCGAACCGTGAATTTCAATTCCATTTAGTTTTGGAATTGCAATGCACCCCTGTGGCTCAAGATAATAATGCTCCTGAACAGGCGTATTAAAATCAGCTTCGACAATATATTTTGATGCAGAAAATCCTTTATAAATATCTCCCTTAATTGATTGATGTTCACAAGCTATATTGTTGTTATGGATGTAGTTAGACTTTGCAGACTTGCTTTTATTTATGGAAAAATATGGATTCAATTCTTCATATTCTATAATTGCACTTTCAGCTACTAGTTTTGCGGCTATTTCACTTTCACCAACAGCAATTCCTATTGAATCACCAATAAATCGTACTATTTTATCAGCAAATAGAGGTTGGTCTTTTAATATAACACCTATTTGGTTCTCACCGGGAATATCATCCGCAAAGAAAGTATCACAATATCCTAAAACATTTTTGGCATTGGAAATATCTATTGATTTGATTTTACCGAATGGGATCTTAGAATAAATGGGATGACCGTAAACCATATTTTCAATTTTGACATCGGTAATGAATTTAGTTTTACCTGTGGTTTTATCAGGTCCATCAGGACGTTTAAAAGATTTACCGATAATATTCATAGATGACATCGTGTATTTTACCTCTTTTTATGAACAATTATCAATTGAAGAGACATTTGTTTATTTTCTTCTTTTTTCCACAAAATCTATTGAATTTCTATTGATATAATGACTGTAAAAGATAAATTAAAACTCGTTCCAACTAAACCAGGTGTTTATCTATTCCACAATGACAATGATGAAATAATCTATATTGGAAAAGCTAAAAACCTAAGAAGTCGAGTAATATCCTATTTTCAGAAGAATAAATACCAAACACCCAAGAATCAGGCTCTGATTGCTCGCATTGCTGATTTGGAATGGATAGTTGTTGCTAGTGAGGTAGAGGCACTATTGACCGAAGCCAATCTTATTAAACGACACAGACCAAAGTATAATATTGATCTAAAGGATGATAAGTCCTTTCCATTTATCAGAATCACGAATGAGCCATATCCACAAGTATTTTTGACACGTGATATTGTTAAAGACGGGTCAAAATATTTTGGTCCATATACTAATGTTTTCCTTTTGCGCCAAAGTCTTAATGCAATAAGAAGGGCTTTCCCAATCCGTACTTGTACATATTATCTTGATGAAAAAATTGTTAAGGAGAAAAAGGTCAAACTTTGTTTGGACTATCATATCAATAAGTGCGAAGGACCTTGTGAAGGCGTTGTTAACATGGAAGAATATAATGGAATGATCAAACGTGTGATCGAATTCTTACATGGGAATACAGCTGTAACCGAAGAATATATTACAAAACAGATGGAACTCGCTTCTAAAGAGAAGCGATATGAAGAGGCTGCGCTCGCCCGCGATCAACTTACTGCTGTCAAAGATTTCAAAGATCGGCAGAGAAAGATTACAGCAAATTTTTCCGATAGAGATGTATTTGCTTTGGCGCGTGAAGAAAATTTGGGAATAATGGTAATTGTCAGAATTCGTCAAGGCAGATTATTTAGTAGGGAGAAGATATCATTTCAGGGTTTAGACGATGATGCAAGCGTTTTAAAATCTATAATAACAAGATTTTATATGGATGGAGACTCTATCCCGCCTGAGATTTCATTGCCATCAGAGCCGGAAGATGAAAAAGAATTAGTCAAGTGGTTAAGTAAGAAACTAAATCGAAAGATCAAATTTTTATATCCGCAAAGGGGTGAAAAAGCGCAGGAAAGCAGAATTGCTTATCAAAATGCAAAATTATTATTGGGCGAATGGGTTATCAATCGTAAAAAACGCAAGGAATTTTATCCGGCATCGGTCACTCAATTACAGCAGGATTTGAATTTGATAGCACCACCACGACGAATTGAGGCATTTGATATATCTCATTTGGGCGGAACGGATACAGTAGCATCGATGGTTTGTTTTATTGATGGAAAAGCACGGAAAAGTGAGTATCGTAAGTATAAAGTGAAAACGGTGGTCGGGATTGATGATTTTGCGTCAATGCATGAAATTGTTTTACGCAGGTATAAGAGAGTAATTGAGGAAAAATTGACATTACCTGACCTGATATTGATTGATGGTGGAAAAGGTCAGCTTTCAGTTGCTGTATCAGCTTTAAATGAACTTGAAATTAGACATATACCAATCATAGGATTAGCCAAGCGGTTGGAAGAAGTGTTTTTGCCGGGCAATTCCGAGGCACAGACAATATCTAAACAATCTCCAGGATTGATTTTATTGCGTCGAATTCGTGATGAAGCACATCGCTTTGCAATAACATTTCAAAAACAGAAAAGAAATAAGAAAGTAACAAAATCAATATTCGATGACATCCCTGGAATGGGGGCAAAGCGTGTAAAATTATTATTAAATGCTTTTAGTGACGTGAAAGCAATCGCTAATGCGGATAT
>Ga0307992_1000386_pt1 | contig 28478 bp, 21 predicted proteins | sample EllFjometagen133_FD_203162 | JGI IMG/M metagenome (GOLD analysis project Ga0307992, IMG submission 203162) | Marine microbial communities from Ellis Fjord, Antarctic Ocean - #133 | ecosystem: Environmental > Aquatic > Marine > Unclassified | place: Southern Ocean | collected 2014-10-08
AAGAATTTAATGAAAGTGTAGAGCATTTTCTTTCTATTGTAAAGAATACTTATAAGAATAATCGTAATATTTATACAATAGCCTGTGGAACTTCTTACCATGCTACATTGATTGCAGCATTATTCTTCAACGAAATTGCAAACATTGAAGTTATTCCTATTTTACCGGGGAATTTCAGAGGACAGTATTCAAAAAGCCTCCAAAACAATGATGTAATAATTGGAGTATCGCAAAGTGGTGAAACTAAAGATCTTATTGATATTTTTAATGATATTGAACGATCTGATCTTGATATTAAGAAAATTGTTTTAGTGAATAATATGAATTCAACTTTAGGCCAGGAAAAAAGTGATGTTTCAATACCTATTTCTTGTGGTCCTGAAATCGCAGTTCCAGCTACAAAGAGTTTTATAAATCAAATTACTTTATTTTATTACTTAGCCGTTAAAATCGCTGAGATGAAGCTGAATAATATAGAGAATAAGAATTCTTCTGAATATCACAAATTGAAGATAATAGTTGATTCTCGCTGGCATTCAATCGAGAATATTCCACAATTGATCCAGGAAACTATACGTACAACAAAAGAACAAATTGAGTTGGTAGCTGGGAAAATTTATATGGAACCTTCCATGCATATTCTAGCTACTAAGATAACTGGAGTAGCTAAGGAGGGAGCACTTAAAATTCGGGAAACCGTACTAAATCACACAGAAGGTGGAGAAGCTTCTGAGTTCAAACACGGTCCCAACACTATTTTAGGAAAGAATACTATTTTCGGGATAAAGAATATTAAGGCAATAATAAAACATTATAATAAGATAATTAAAGAAATGGAAGAAATTGCTGAAAAAAGAAACATCTCTTATAAAGAACAAAAAATGATTACACATGCCATAAGTGATTATATTTTCTCAAGATCTTATCCATTTAATCTTTCACAAAAAGCATTAATGCTTTTTAAGGAAACAATTGAAGATTATGACTTATTTGAAAATGCATATAGAAATTATCCGCTTATTTATGTTACAGGACCTGATGAAAGAGATGTAAACTTAACAATTTCACAAATCAATACTCATAAAATCAGAGGTGCTGATACATTCATTATTGCAGAAGAGAATGATGAGCTTTTAGAAAATGTCCATTTAAATCCTCATGATGAAGGATATTACGGATGGGGATATATTGCACTGCCAAAAACAGGTGATTCGTTGATGACAACTTTCTCATCTACAATTGTCCTCCAATTATTAGCTCTCAAAATGAGTATAAAGAAAATGGAATATCTGGATAGATTGTGTATTAAAGACCATGGCGTTCATCCAGATGTGCCTAAGAATGTTTCAAAATCGATAACTGTGGATTAATTTAATGAAAGTGGGGTATTAAATATGCGAATTGGATATGGATATGATGTTCACAAATTGGTTGAGAATCATAAATTGATATTAGGTGGAGTAGATATCGCTTTTAAAAAAGGATTACTTGGTCATTCTGATGCCGATGTTCTCATTCATGCAATAATTGATGCCGTTTTAGGAGCACTTGCTAAAGGAGATATTGGTTTACTGTTCCCTGATTCTGAGAATGATTACAAAGATATTGATAGTAGAATACTACTAAGAAAAATATATAAAATAATGCTTGATTCAAGTTATGAAATTGGGAATCTGGATGCAATTATTTGCGCTCAACAACCCAAATTGCAAAGCTATATTAATCAAATGCGTGAGAATGTGGCATCCGACTTGCATACTGATATTTCTAATATTTCAATTAAGGCAACAACCGAAGAAAATTTGGGAATAACCGGTAAGGGCAGAGGTATCACTGCAGCATCCATTGTACTTCTTGAAGAGATATGAAGAAACCTGAGTTACTCTTACCAGTTGGCAATACTGAAGCTTTCTATGCTGCTGTAGAAGGTGGCGCTGATGCAATTTATTTAGGACTCCGATATTTCAATGCACGTAACAGAGCGAAAAATTTCACCCTCAACCAATTGCAATCTATTTTATCCGAATCAAAAAGAAGTAATACCAAAGTATATTTAACGCTAAATACATTGATAAAAAATTCTGAACTTCCTGAATTGCTTGATGTGCTTTATCAGGTTTCGCAAACATCTCTCTCATCAATAATAATTCAAGATTGGGGTGTATATTATCTCGCGCGTAAATTCTTCCCTAATATTATTCTTCATGCCAGTACTCAGATGGCTTTTCACAACTCAATTGGAACTGAATTTGCCAAGCGTAAAAACTTTGAACGTGTTATCATGGCAAGAGAACTTACTTTGGAAGAATTGAGAACAATAAGTAAAAAAAGCAAAATAGAATTAGAAATATTTACACATGGTGCATTGTGTTATTCATTTTCGGGTGTGTGCCTTTTCAGCAGTTTCTTAGGGGGGATGAGTGCAAATCGAGGGCAATGTAGACAACCATGTAGAAGGACATTCAAATCTGGAGAGAAAGAAGATTACTTCTTTAGTTTAAAAGATAATCAACAGATTGAAATCGTACCAGAACTAATGAAGCTGGGAATATCTTCACTAAAAGTTGAAGGTCGTATGAAATCTGCCGAATATGTTAATCGGGTAACAAAAGCATATCGAATGGTCATTGATGATCCCAATGAATTGCAACAAGCTAAGCAACTTCTTGCATATGATATGGGAAGAGAAAAAACTTCCTATTTTTTAGGTGGAAATGTATCAAATGCCATTACTGAAAATCCATTCATTGGTATTCATATTGGAGAAGTAACTAAAACCAAAGGAACAGAATTTTCTTTCACAACTTCTGAAGAACTCAAACAAAACTATCGAATTCGAGTTCAACCACAGAATGGAATGGATAGCAAGGCAATAAAATTGAAAAAAGAGTATGGATTCACTGATGTTAAAAGTAGTGAACTTGCTAATCTGAATTTCAAACAGGAAACTTTTAAGAAAGGTGATAAGGTATTTCTAATCGGAGCACCTACCGAAAAATTTCGCACAAAATTCCAATTAGATGGCAAAAAATTAAATCTTTCACTTCCAAAAAAGAAAAAGCAAAATATTCTTAATACAATTGGTTCAGGTAAACAGTTACGTCGTAATGAACTATTCGTTCGTATCAATTCATTACGCTGGTTACGGAAATTATATCTGGATAAATTCGATCAACTTATCTTGCATTTAACAAAAAGTGAATGGCGCCAACTTGATTTGCAATCACCGTTTATGAAAAAGAATATTCACAAATTTATTATTGAACTTCCAAAGTTTATACCTGAAGATGATGTATCTTATTACCGTGATCTTTGTTTGAATCTTTCACGACAGGGAATTAAGAATTACATGATCAGTCATATCTCACAAAAATTATTGTTACCCATTGGGATCCGATCATCTGTTAATGAAAATGTATATACTCTTAATGATGCTGCAATTCAATTTTTAAAAGAAGACAATTCCGCTTTATATATTTATCCATATGAATTTGATTTTGAAAATCTTATAAACGGTAAAGATAGAAATGGAATTGTTCCTCTTTATTTTTATCCTGAGTTATTCCATTCAAGGATGCCTGTTAAAATGGATAAACCTGATTCTGATGGTTATTCACATTTTAAAGATAGAGATCATTCGTATAGAAAAATTGTGCGTGATGGTGTTACAATAGTTATTCCTGAACTGCCAGTATCGCTCTTTCAGTATAAAGATGATATTCACAAGAATGGTTTTCGTAGGTTCCTAATTGATCTTTCTCATGTGAAACCATCACAAAATACTTTCAATCGATTACAAAAAAGATATAAATATTCTGAAGCGGAACAACCAGGATATGGATTTAACTATAAGTTAGGGTTAAGTTGAGCAAAAAAAAAGCTCGATCTTTTGATCGAGCTTTTTTGTTTTTTGATTTTAAGAGTTAAGCTCTTGTAACGTTTATGGCTCTTGGACCTTTATCGCTTTCTTCAACGTCAAAAGTTACTTTTTCGCCTTCGTTAAGTGTTTTGAATCCATCACCACTAATGTTTGAATGATGACAAAAATAATCGTTACCATCTTCACATGATAAGAAACCAAAACCTTTCTTCTCGTTAAACCATTTTACTGTGCCGTTTTTCATTTTTCTTTCTCCTACTAATTTTGCGGGATTTATCCCAAGTGAAATCATCTTAATACTACACAATTAATTCCATAAAACTATGGGATAAATTTTTCACGTATTAGAATTTTTAATCACACGAAGACAAAAAAGATACGGTGATTAACTTGTCAACATCATTTTTTATAATTCAATACTTATATCGAAAATCCGTTAGATAATTTACTCAATTATTTCTTAAATCTTTCAGTTACAATTCTTTCTATCAATTCCCTTTCTGGAATGAGGGGAAGTGTGATATGATCTGTTTCTCGATTTTTCTCATTAAAGTCGATAGCAGTAGTTATAGAGTTCTCATTTCTTGCCCAGGCACGTCTGGCAACTCCACACATAACATCCCATGGAAAAGCACGTTCAAGAATAAAATTTACTCTCTCGCTTCCATCTAAAACCATACCAAATCCACTATTAGAAACTTTACTAATCCCAACACCACCACCATTATGCAGTGTAACCATACTCATTCCACGAGCTGCATTTCCGGCAAAACATTCAGTACTCATTTCTGCCATTATATTGGAACCGTCTTTAATATTAGAAGTTTCTCTGTAAGGCGAGTCTGTTCCTCCTGTATCATGATGATCTCTACCGAGCATGATTGGCCCAACCACACCTTTGAGAACCATCTCATTAAATTTGAGAGCTATTGCAAGTCTGCCTGGTGCATCTTGATAAAGTATACGAGCTTGTGTTCCAACAACCAATTTATTTTTCATGGCATTTCGAACCCATACATAATTGTCCATATCTTGATATCGTGGTTCTTCACGGAGATTTTTTATAATTTCAGCTGCTGCATTATCTGTCTTGATGAGATCTTCTTCCTTTCCAGAAAGGCAAACCCAGCGAAATGGACCATAACCAAAATCAAAAAGTTCGGGTCCCAATATATCTTCAACATAACTTGGGAAAATAAATCCATCATAAGTATTTTCGCCATTCTTAGCAATCTCTTTCACTCCTGCATCATATACCGCTTTCATGAAGCTATTACCATAATCAAAGAAATATGTTCCACGCTGTGAAAGAATTTTTATATATTCGAAGTGTTTCTGTAATGAAATATCTACAAGTTTTACAAATTTCTTCCTATCTTCAGACAGCATTTTTGTGCGTTCATCAAAAGTAAGCCCTTGTGGACAATACCCGCCTTCATAAGCTGCATGACAAGAAGTTTGATCAGAAAGAAGATCAATATGGATATTCTCTTTAACAGCATATTCTAATAGATCAACGATATTCCCATGATAAGCTATTGAAACACTTTGTTTGCTTTTAATATATTCTGCCGCCAAAGTAAATGTATCTTTAGGAGATTTTACTACTTTTCCAACCCAACCTTGTTCATGACGTGTTTCAATTCTGGACAAATCTACTTCAGCGAAAATACCTATTCCGTTAGCAATTTCAACTGCTTTTGGTTGTGCACCGCTCATTCCACCTAAACCAGAGGATACAAATAATTTTCCTCTTAAATCTCCATTTTCAGGAACACCAAGCTTCATTCTTCCAGCAATAAGAATTGTGTTATAAGTTCCGTGCACAATGCCCTGAGGACCTATATACATCCAACCACCAGCTGTCATTTGACCATAGTTTGCTACACCGAGTGCATTCGCACGGTTAAAATCTGCCTGATTATCAAATTCACCTATCATCAAACCATTTGTATTTATCACACGTGGAGAACGGGGAGATGATTTAAATAAACCAAGGGGATGCCCACTCATAACCACAAGTGTATTCTCGTGTGTAAGATTTTCCAAATATTTCTTTATGAGCATGTACTGCATCCAGTTCTGGCAGACAGCACCTGTTTCACCATAAGTCACAAGTTCATAAGGGTATAGCGCAGTTGCAAAATCCAAATTATTATCTATCATTACCTGAAAAGCTTTCCCTTCCAGGCATTTACCTTTATATTCATTTACAGGTTTTCCATAAATTTTTCTATCAGGTCGGAAATGGTAACCATAAATATGACCGTGTTCTACAAGTTCATCCAGAAATTCTGGTGCAAGCTTTTCATGCAGTTTTTCTGGTATATAACGTAAAGCATTTTTAAGTGCAAGTTCAATTTCTTGTCTATTCAATTCCATTTCACGACGAGGTGCTCGACGAATTCCTTCAACAAATTTAGGATATTCTGGTAAAATGGAATCTAATTTTATTGTCATTGATTCTGAGATTTTATTATTATTCATTCTATCTCCGTTTCGTAATTAAACCTGTATTTAATATATTTTTGGAAATTGTATATTTTTCATTTAGTATTTCATCTATAAGTTTTTCTAACTCATCAACCACTTCTACTGAAATTTTGTTATCATTTTCTTTAGTTAATACGCATACATGATCTATATTTGTTGAAGTAAGATTAGGAATAAAATCTGTTTCTAATTTTTCAGTTAACATAATTGTTCTGGATTTGCTGAAAGCATTCTTAGACAATCCTGTAAGATGATTTAAAAATAACATATTTTTATTCCCCAAAATTTTAAAAGTATGGAATACAATTAGTGGAAGAAGACTTGTGTGTTTTTCAAAATTTCTCTTACCGGAAACACGATAATAAAGATCAATATTTTGACCTAAAAAAAGCACCTCAGGAGAAAATAATTGTTCAAAACTAAGTTTTGTCCCTAATGCATAAAAGCTGATCGGTGAAAATTCATAATTCATATTAAATTTACCGCATCCCCAGAAAATACCTTTATGATTAATTATACTCTGTCTTTTCATCAAAACAGAAACAAGATCATTAAGATAATTCACAGAAAATATTAGAGATCCCTCAATAAAACCTTTTGCATTTAGTTTATTAAATTTGAATTTATGGTTTGTTATGGAATCACGAAAAACATTGAGCATTTCAACAATTTCTTTGTTCGATCCATTGCTTGTTTCAATTGCTTTTAAGATTTTATTCCATTTAATGTAGATTTCATGGAGATACATTTTATTAACAGGATTTTTTTCTTCTTTTAGCATTTTGCTTAAAATTTCAGTATAAAACATTCTACCTCTTTTTTAGAACTATATGAATTTACTACTAATAGTTTTAACAATGTTAATTATAAAGAGTTACCATTTTTGTCAAATGACTTATCAGATATTCCTAAGTCTATTATTGAGTTGACAATATTTTATCAAAAATTTCTTTTCTATTTGAGGTTAAGATGATAATTTTAAAGAATGCATTTATACTGAATGAAGAAAAAACTCAGATATCTGATATACTTTTTAGCGAGAAGATCATAAAAATTGGCAGAGATATAAAATCTGGGAAGGAAATCGAAGTTATCGATCTTCATGGGAAATTACTTATACCGGGTTGTATAGATGCTCATGTGCACTTCAATGATCCTGGATTGACTGATCGTGAAGATTTTACATCCGGTACAACAGCTGCAGCCTGCGGAGGGATAACAACGATTATTGATATGCCATGTACTTCCATTCCTGCTGTAACAAACCGTGAAAACTTGAACAAAAAATTGGCTGTTATCAAACCTAAGGCTATAATAGATTTTGCTCTTTGGGGAGGAATTAGAAAAAACGATGCTCCACTTAATTATAATGTGATCAAAGAACTTTGGGATGATGGAGTTGTGGGATTTAAAATTTATACAATCTCGGGTATGAAAACGTTTGCAGCTCTTTCCTACAAAGAAATTGGAGTTGTTTTTAAACAATTTCCGGAAATCCTTTTTGCTTTTCATGCCGAAGATGAGAATATCATCAAGGATTCTATTCGCAAATTAACAGCTGAACAAATGAAATTACCAGAATATTTTGTGAAGACCAGACCTGTGAAAGCAGAGGTAGAAGCTGTAAAAAAAATCCTCTCATCTCTCGGCAAAAAGAATAAAGTTCACTTTGTTCATATCAGCAGTAAGGGAGCAGCAGAGCTGATCTTGAAAAACAAAAAGCAATTCGATGTATCTTTCGAATCCTGTCCTCATTATCTTCAATTTACATCTGAAGATCTTCCCATTCTAAAAGGAAGATTAAAAACCGCACCACCTGTTAAATATGACGAGGACAAAGATTTCTTGAGAAATTGCTTAAAAACCGGAACACTGGATTTTGTTACGACCGATCATGCAGGATGTGATTATGAGAGTGGAAAGACCTTTGATGATTTTTCAAAGGTTTACAACGGAATTCCGGGTACTGAATTAATGATCCCGTACCTTCTCTCTGAATTCTATCTTAAAGAAAAAGTTGATCTAAAAACAATTATAGAATTGACATCGGAAAATGCTGCAAAACGTTATGGGTTATACCCTGAAAAAGGAAGCTTAAAAATTGGTACAGATGCAGATTTTACAATTATTGATTTGAACAGACCCTATTTAGTCGATGAAACTCACATCCATTCAAAAGGTAAATATTCACCATTTAATAACACTGAATTTTCCTGTTCAATAAATAAAACCATTGTTCGTGGTAAGATTGTATTTGATTCCGAAAAAGGAATTTTACAAAAACCGGGTTACGGAAAATTTATACGCAGAAACTGATTATTTCAGCAAGATCATTTTCTTGGTTTGCTGGTAATCTCCTGAAATTAATTTATAAAAATAAATTCCACTGGAAACAGATTGATCATTATTATCTGTTCCGTTCCAAATAATGCTATTCATTCCTAATTTTAAGTTTTTAATTTCCAATTCTTTAATCTTCTGTCCTTTTAAGTTATAAATTTCAATTTGTGGTATTTCGTATAAATTGGTGGTTTCGAAATTAATGGTAGTTGTTGGATTAAACGGATTGGGATAATTAAATAAATTAAGATCAATATTTACAACATTTTCTTGAACTAACGAAGTAATGCTGATATCACTTGAATATCGGGGCTCAATTCTAAATGAACCATATGCATAATCAACCACACCTGTAATATCATAAAATTCACCAATAACCGGGACAAATTCATACATTAGGTCATTTACCATGATTTCACCCGAACCATCATCCACTAACCACTCATTATCTTCAGGATTAAAATCAGTACATTCAGCATTATTGACTTGAACAAGAACACCTTCATAATTTTCCTGATTCGCATCTAAAGTGGAAAGTGATACAACGGAAGGAAGCGGATTCCCGATTGAAAGAACAGAATATTCCTCGATATCGATTAATTCTGTTTTATCATAATATTCTGCAACTGTGGCCGTTATATTTACTTCGTCACCTTGACTTACATTACTGCCATATTCATAAACAAATACTCCGTTCCAGGCTCCTAAATCATCCTGCAGGAAGAATCCATATTCAGATACAGCTGTTACAATGCCATTTGTGATCACCTGCAAACCATCCAAAGGAGAAGGACCAGTCTCGGAATATTGAATTTCGTAAATTGTACGTTCAGTTGTTGGTTCAATAATATGAAAAGGATTATTACTTTGATCTATTGGATTACCATCAGCTGCATCAGAGATCATAATTTTATAACCCCCAAAAATTTGCTCTAAAGGAATAGTCCATAACCATCCGCCATCATTCTCCGTAGATGCTGCAAGCACCTCTCGCTCTTCATACATCTCATTTTGTAGTTCGATCTTTACGTTCCCATTAAAATTAGCACTTGCCCATTCTATATTATGATCTGTCCCCTGCTGCCATTCCTCTTCAATATTTGGGATACTAACGATAAGTACTGGCTCGGAAGAAGTAATTGTGTTAAAATCTGCATAAACCGGAAGATGATCTGAAGCTTGATACAAAGCTTCTGCCACTTCTTGCGAAACTACTGAATTTGTTCCATTGTTTATCGATAAATTGAAATGTTCACCATCATTCCCGAATGATGTATTTGTATCATTTATATATTCTAATCCAGTTCCATTATTTAATTGATAAGAAGAAAAAATAAAGTCAAACCTATCATCAAGTCCGCCGCTAGCACCGCCACCAAATTGAGTAGAACGGGTGGATTGAGTGTGAACATTTGTATAAACACTATTATTATGCCACTCACCAACCTGATCAGAAAGATCTTCAGCTCTGCCAATATTGATAGTTTCATCAGCAATGAATTTTTGATATCCTGGTTCGGAACTTGTATAAAAATTCATATCACCAACAATAATAAATTCTGATCCTTCTGGTAATGAATTCAAATGATCACGCAGTTTTGTAACTTCTTCCAAACGATCATTCTCATAACCTGTACTTGCCTTTAAATGGCAACTATAAAAACGAATCAAATTCCCATCAATGATCAATTCATATTCTGCAATATTTCTTAAATCAGTACCAATTGTATCCTGAGATCCAAAAGTAATTAATGAATTACGATAAATCAAAAAATTATTTGTATCGGTTCCATTTAAATATATAGCTCCGGAAAAATCGTTCGTACCATTATTAATTACAGATAATAAAAGTTCTCCACCTATTCCATCTTCGATCTCTTGGAATAGAAATAGATCAGCATCTACATCATTAAAAATTGTTTCAAAAAAGGGGAGTCTATCTTCGTCATTCCCGCCAAAATTTAGTGCATTATACGTGACAACACGTACAGATGCTGCTACTGAAAGTGTTAGTGTAAAAAATACCAAGCTGATAATTATTTTTTTCATATATACCCCTTGTACCAATAAAAAAATGGGCGGGAAAATTGCCTACCCATTTTTTGAATTATTTTCTATTTTTAAAATAAATTCTATCTTAACATTTAGACCAGCCACATGAATTACATTTCAAACAACCCTCAGAATGCTCCACAGTACTACCGCAATCCGGGCATATTTTCATTGCAGAAGTTGATTTTTTTTTCGGTTTTTCTGATGTTTTTTTATTAATTTTTTTTATATCCTCATGGGTATCTTTATCAAGTGTAAGAAAAGTTTCTAACGATTTGGCAATGCCGTCAGCACAAGAAGTAATTATTTCTCCATTATTCCACATAGGAGAAGGACAACGAATTCCTTTCAATTGACGTGCGATAGAACTAACTTTTACATTAGAACGAAGCAACAGAGATGTAAGTCTTGCAATTGCTTCTAATTGAGCAGAAGCACAACCACCTACCTTTCCCATTTGCGTGAAAATTTCGCAGGCTCCTTTTTCATCTGAATTGATAGTAATGTAAAGATGTCCGCAACCGGTTTCTATCTTCTGGGTCATACCGGTAGTTATCTCAGGACGTTCACGAGGAGCAAATCTATGACCATTAGTTGTTGTTACGTCCTTAATTTCTTTACCAATATTTAGAACCTGATTTTCTCGGCTGCCATCACGATAAACAGTAATACCTTTACAGCCCAATTCATAGGCAAGTTCATAAGCCATTTTTATCTCTTCTTTAGTCGCTTCTTTAGTAAAATTAATAGTCTTAGAAACTGCATTATCTACATATTTTTGGAAAGCGCTCTGCATACGAATATGCCATTTTGGTGAGATGTCATGAGAAGTTACAAATGTCTTTTTTATATCTTCCGGAATTTCATCAATATGTACCACACTTCCTTCATCAGCAACTTTTTCCATTAATTCTTCCGAATATATTCCTGCGTCTCTAATTGCTTTTTCAAAATGAGGATTTATATATAAAAGTTTATTACCGTCCATCACGTTTTTAACATAAACCAGAGAAAATTGTGGTTCAACACCACCGGAAGTATTACAAATCATGCTAATCGTACCTGTTGGTGCTATTGTAGTTGTTGTTGAATTTCTTATGCCTTTTTTTGCAATAATTTTATTGAGCTCTTTCCAATTCATTTTTAGATCTTCTCTGATTAACTTCTTTGTCTCGTAGATACTACCTTTAAAATTCGGAAATGCTCCTTTTTCTTCAGCCAATTCAATTGACCTAACCTTAGAATGGTAATCCACAAATTCCATTACTTGCTCTGCAAGTTTGATAGCTTCATCACTATTATAAGGGATTTTTAGCAAGAAAAGCAGGTCTGCCCAGCCCATTACACCGAGACCAATTTTTCTGTTCGATTTCACCATTTTATTAATTTCGGGAAGCGGAAATTTGGACATGTCAATTACACTATCCAGAAAATCTACTGCATCTCTCGTTGCCTTTTTCAAGATATCCCAATCGACTTTATTATCTTTGATCATTACTGCTAAGTTCAGAGAACCCAGATTACAAGCTTCGTTTGGAAGAAGAGGTTGTTCACCACAAGGATTTGTTGATTCGATTTTACCAATATGCGGAGTTGGATTGTATTTATTGATTCTATCTAAAAATATAATACCCGGTTCACCATTTTGATGTGCCATTTTAACGATCAGGTCAAAGATATCACGTGCTTTTATTTTTTTTATAACATCTTTTGTATGCGGTGAAATTAATTCATATTCGCTATCTTCATAAACAGCGTTCATGAATTTCTCTGTGATCCCCACACTAAGATTAAAGTTTGTAAGTTCTTGAGTATTCTCTTTGCAAGTTATAAAATCCAGTATTTGTGGATGATCAACATTCAGAATTGCCATATTAGCACCCCGACGTGTGCCACCTTGTTTCACCGCATCCGTTGCGGAATTGAACACTTTCAAAAATGAGATAGGTCCGCTGGATACTCCATTTGTACTTTTTACACGTGCATCAGCCTCACGTAATCTGGAAAAACTAAATCCTGTACCACCACCACTTTTGTGAATCAATGCTGCATTTTTTACTGATTCAAAAATACTCTCCATGCTGTCTTCCAAAGGCAAGACAAAACAGGCCGATAATTGTTGAAGATCATGACCTGCATTCATAAGTGTTGGTGAGTTTGGAAGAAAATATCCAGAGTCTAGAAGATCAAAATATATTTTCTCTTTTTCTTTATTCCCATTACTAATATTCACAGCAACCCGTGTGATCATTTTTTTCCAATCTTCTATTGGCTTTCCATTCTTATCCTTTCGGAAATAGCGCTTTTCAAGCACAGTCAAAGCATTATTTGTTAGTTTCATTAAGACTCCTGAAAATATTAAAATTTATCAACATAATGATGCTATGAATATCTATAAATCCATAACTCTATAAATTGCAAGAAGTTAACAGCTTAAGTAACAATCTGCAACCTTTGAATTCTATTGTTTTAATGGTTAATTTCCAGCTACTTAACGGTACTGTCAAGATGAAATTAATTTAGTGAAATTGTGATATTCGTAGACCTGCTAATAACCGTCATTTCTATGGATATTTTTTTTTATTAAGAATCTATTTTGATTTTTAAGGGTAAATTATTTTAGAAATATTTAATTTATTATCCTGTTTTTTAAATAATTATACAGCTGGAAAAAGAAAATGATCAAGTGAAATTTCTTTTTCTTTAATTCCTTATTATCTTCATTGGATCTATCTTTACAGTCCTGCCTGCTGGATAAAGTGTTGTAAGCAAACTAATTGCAATTGTAATAACTGGAACGAGAATAAAATCTAACAACCGCATTTCAACAGGAATCCACTGCAATGGAAAACCCTGAACAGGAATGACAATAAATTGAAATTTCATCTGTGCAGAAAGCAAGATCACAGCCAGCAACAAACCGGTAAGTGTTCCTAAGAATCCAATGATCACACCAATATTAATAAATATTTTCACTATATCTTTACCAGAAGCACCCATTGATTTCAAGACTCCAATCTCTACTCGCTTTTCGGTAACTAATTTTACAAAATTTCCACTCATGTTAAACGAAGCAATTATTATCATGAGTGCTAGAACAAAGAACATAACAGCTTTTTCCATTTTTATCGCATTAAAAAGATTGGCTTCAAATTCACTCCAATCTTCAACTATATAATCATCACCTATTTTATCTTGAATTTCTTCTGCTAATCGTGCTGAATGGGAAGAATCTACAGATTTAACTTCTATTTGAGTAACTTCATCTTCATACCCAAGAAAATACTGGGAATTCTTAAGTGAGATATAAGTATAAATGCGATCATATTCCGGCATCCCCGAAATGTAAATTCCAACCACTTTTAGTTTCTTGCTCCTTGGAAGCAAACCAAATGGAGAAGGCTGGGTCCCTATGGGAGATGTAAGTTGAATATACTCTCCTACAGTAGCACTAAGAGTTAAAGAAAGATCCATACCAATTATTATTCCATCATCTCCCAGAGCTTTTTTATCAGGTATTCCAACCACGATTTTATTAAGAAGTTCGGTTACATTCTTTTGTTTATCTAGATCAATTCCATAACATAAAGTGGAAGACAGGTTCTTCTCTTTCTGTATCATCAATTCAATATCACATACAGGTGCAGCACCTATCATTTTTTTATTAGTTGAAATATTTTCAATAAGTTCATTATAGTTGGAAATCGGTGAATAATCCTCTTTATGAATTTTGATCTCTGCCTTAGAACCAATAACTCTGTCACGCATATCAGAATCAAATCCGTTCATTACTGAAGAAACTACTAAAAGCGAAAACACACCTATTACAATTCCTAATAGCGACAGCATATTAGAAAAAGTGAAGAAGAATTTCTTTCTTCCTTTAAGGTACCGTAACGCTATTACTATATGAAACATCTGCTCTCCAATTATATAATAATGTATAAAAAAAATGTTTAATAAAAAATGGCAAGGATATTGTTAACATGGTAGTTTATCCAATCCAAAAAATAACTTGCGTAACTTATTGACATTAAACATCTTGTCATTGTCTTAATTTGATTTTAAATAATTTTTATTTATTGGAGGATCAAATGAATGCTGAAAAGAAAGAAAATGTGCACAAAAATCTTATGCTAATCATTCTTCGTTGGACAGCCAGGATCTGGAGCTACATTGTTGTTACATTTATTGTTTTATTTGTTGGAGCAAGTCTTTTTGAATCAGGAGTTGGTTCAATGAGTTCCGGTGAAGCAATTGCCTTTGCCTTCTTCCCCATTGGTCTGACAATCGGATTAATAATTGCATGGTGGAAGGAAGGATTGGGTGGCATTATTGCAACTGGTAGCATAATTGCATTTCATCTAATCATGCTTATTGTTAATAGTAAACCTGATTTTGTACTCTTCATTGAATTACTGGCTGTACCTGGTCCATTGTTTATTATTTACTGGTTACTATCCCGCAAGAAGAAGCAATAAATATATAACAAAAAGCCTGCTGGAATTCAACAGGCTTTTTATTTATTTTCACTCACACGTTATTATCTGTGTTAATCGGTGTTTATATGCGGTTAATTATCTTATTCTTCCGGTTTCATTTGTGGAAAGAAGATAACCTCTTTGATGGATGTATTATTTGTAAACAACATAATTAGCCTATCTATTCCAATACCCAATCCACCTGTTGGTGGCATTCCATATTCCAAAGCTTCCAGAAAATCTTCGTCAACCACATTTGCTTCCACATCTCCCATTTCACGCAATTTACTCTGTGCTTCCAATCTTGCTCGTTGATCAATAGGATCATTCAACTCAGTAAAAGCATTTCCATATTCATTACCATTTATAAATAACTCAAAGCGTTCCGTGAGATTTGGATACCCCTGTTTTACTTTTGCCAGCGGCGAAACTTCTTTTGGAAAATCTGTCACAAAAGTAGGCTGAATTAATTTAGGTTCAACGAACTTTTCAAAAAGTGCTTCGATAAGTTTGCCTGGACCATTAGTTTTTTGTACTTCAATTCCATGCTCTTTGCAGAATTTCTTGATCTTATCAAAATCAAAATTTGAAGTATCAAAACCACTTTCCTCTTTGATGAGTTCTATCATGGAAGCACGTTTCCATGGCTTTTTAAAAGATATATCAGTTTCTCCAAAATTAATTATATCTTTATTAAAGATCTTTTTTGCAACATGCAGGATCATATCTTCGGTAAGGTTCATCATGTCATTATAATCCGCATATGCTTGATAGAGTTCCAACATGGTAAATTCAGGATTATGAGTTCTATCCATTCCTTCATTACGGAAATTCTTGCCGATTTCAAACACGCGTTCAATTCCACCTACGATAAGTCTTTTGTGATAAAGTTCTAAAGCGATTCGCATATAAAGATCAATATCAAGTGTGTTGTGATGGGTAACAAATGGACGTGCATTAGCCCCACCATAAAGCGGTTGCAAAATGGGTGTTTCCACTTCCATAAAACCTTTTTCATTCAAGAAACTTCTGATCTCTTTGATTATTTGAGCACGAATTTCAAAATTCTTTTTTACTTCCGGATTAAGAAGTAGATCTAGATAACGTTTACGATATCGAAGTTCAATATCAGTGAATTCATCAAAACGCTGTTTCTTGCCATCAACAATTTTTTCTTTAACAGTTGGAAGCGGAAGTAGACTTTTTCCTAAAACTGTAACTTCATGAGCACGAATAGAAAATTCACCACGTTGGGTAACAAAACATACACCGGTAATCTGAACAAAATCACCCAGATCAAGCAGTTTGAAAACTTCATAATTTTCTTCACCAACTTTGTCTTTTTTCACAAATATTTGCATATTGCCGCTATCATCTGCAATGTTGCCAAAACCAACTTTACCCTGACGGCGCATCGCTTTTAATCTTCCGGTTATAGTTACAACATCTTCTGAAGAAACATAACCATCTTTATTATCTATTAAAACCTTAATTTTATGTGTGCGAGCACTTCTAGGTGGATATGGATCCACACCCAGTTTTTTTAGTTTTTCCAGCTTCTGCCTTTTTACTGCAAGTAACTGATTTATGTTTTCCATTTTCTCTCCAAGTTCTGCTTATACCTTATTTATAATTTACTATTCCTAAAAAAATTATATTACGTAAATGTCAAGTTGCATTAATATAATAAATAATAGTGATCGTCATCTAATATAGAGATAGTAGTAACGTTACGTATTCTCAGATTCACAATTCTGATCAAACTTTTAATTCACTAAATTATTTTATAATTGACAATATACTCTCAATTCATCATATTCATACTAGTAATTAAAAAATATCTTAGAATAGAGAATAATGAATAAAACATTAGTAATTTTAATAATAATAATAATGCACATAGAACTGATATTCAGCAAAATGAATTCACCTGAGGATTTTATAAATATAAAAAATGGAGATAATAAAATTAAGGATGTAAGCCCTTTCATTATCCCTTTACACTTTTTTGTAAGATTTTATCAAGTATGCATATCTCCAATAAAACAAGATAATTGTCAAATGTATCCTTCATGTTCACATTACAGTTGAAACAGGAACAATTATTGAACAGGAACCTGAGCAAGTTGTAAAACTCGAAGAAGGAGTTTATCTGGAAGTAACTACAGGTGATAGTGATGTAATATTGGGTAACCTCGATTCTAAAAGTGAAAAAATGATATCGCTTCTCGAGTCAAAGACTCTTTATCAAATCCAAATTAATAGGATTAATTCTATACTTGATGAATATGGAAATAATGTTACCAATGAAATATTTGAAATGAATGATTTTGATACTACAACAAAACATAAATGGAATAGTATTGATATAAAAGTAATTAAGTAATTAATTGATAGATTAATAATCAAATTCAACTGGAGAATATATGAAAAAAAGCATTATTTTAGGATTGTTGTTTATTGTTTTTACTATTTCATTAATATCAGCACAAGAAATTTCCCCAAATAATGAAACAATAATACCCTACAAACATACAATATCAATTGATCCTCTGATATTGATATTTGGTTCACCAAATTTCAGTTATGAATTAAGAATAATCAATAGAGTTGCAGTCAGTGGTTATGTTGGATTCGGCAAAATGTTGTTTGTTGATATAACAAAAAGTTATGGAGCTTATATAAAATATTATATAGGAAGTGAACCTGGTTATGGTCTATTTCTTCAAGGAGGTGTTGTTGATTTAGGGGTAGAAGTTAATGATGAGAAAGCTGAAGCTTTCTATACATCTATTGGTTGTGGTTATCGTGTGAAGAGATTCTACCCATTGAATATTGAAATTTCCAGTGGACTTATGTTTAGCAGTGCTGACAAAGTAACTTTTGAGGAAGTTAGAGATAACGTTACAAAAACTGTAGAAATTGGTGGACCAGTTCGTCTTGGTGGATCAATATCATTGGGTTTCTGTTTTTAGTATAAATATTTATTTTAATAAAGCCTTTAAGTCAATATAGAAGGTTTAACTTATAACTCTAATTTATATTCATCTATACTCATATCATACTGTGCAAAGTAAAAGTATGAATAACAACATAACAGGAACGATTGGCAGAGTGAAACACATGGTTATGCCCTTACCGATCTTGAATATTGACCTTTTTTTGTAACTTTTCTCTTATATATACTACTTATAATTTTTTCAAGTTGACAGTATTCTGTATAAGCTAATTTTCCATTTGGAGTCACAATGAAAAGAAAACTTAGAATTTATTACTATTTAACAAATCTTATTTATTTAGAAATTAGTCGAATCTTTAAAAAACAAGAGGAGGTAAATCATGAGCGAAAAGAAAATAACTTTAACAACTGCTGCGGGTATCCCAGTTCCTGACAATCAAACTTCTATGACAGCAGGAAAGCGTGGTCCTGTTTTGCTGCAAGACCATTATCTTCAAGAAAAACTGGCACATTTCAACCGGGAAAGAATTCCCGAAAGAGTAGTCCATGCCAAAGCTGCCGGAGCTCATGGAACTTTCACAGTTACCAATGATATCACTAAATACACAAAAGCTAAGATTTTTTCCGAAGTAGGAAAGAAAACTGAAATGTTTGGTCGATTCTCTACAGTTGCCGGAGAAAAAGGTTCCGCTGATACAGTTCGCGATGTGAGAGGATTTGCCCTCAAGTTTTATACTGAAGAAGGTAATTGGGATCTGGTTGGGAACAATACACCTGTCTTCTTTATTCGCGATGCTATTAAATTTCCAGATTTTATTCACACTCAAAAGCGTGATCCTCAAACAAATTGCAAATCAGATGTTATGCAATGGGATTTTTGGTCGCAAGTGCCGGAAGCGTTGCATCAGATAACTGTTCTTTTTTCAGAGCGTGGAATACCGAAAGGAATTCCTTTTATGAATGGTTACGGGTGTCACACTTTCAGTTTCATTAATGCTGATGATGAAAGATTCTGGGTAAAATTTCATTTTAAAACTCAACAAGGTATTCAGTGCATGACACCTGCGGAAGCTGATAAACTTGCTGGAGAGAATCCTGATTATCATACTCACCAGCTTTTTGAAACTATTAAAAAAGGTAATTATCCCAAATGGACTCTTTCTGTTCAGATAATGCCGGAATTAGAAGCTGATAATTATAAATGGAATCCGTTCGATCTGACCAAAGTGTGGCCGCATGTAGATTATCCCTTGATAGAAGTGGGCGTGATGGAATTGAACCGAAACCCAGTTAATTATTTTGCAGAAGTAGAACAGGCAGCATTTTCACCATCCAATGTAGTACCTGGTATTTCTTTTTCTCCAGATAAAATGCTGCAAGCTCGAATTTTTTCTTATACAGATGCCCACCGTTACAGGCTGGGTGCAAATTTTGAGCGTCTGCCTATCAATGCTCCTCATGCAACCAAGGTCAATAATCCTTATCAGCGTGATGGTCACATGAGATTTGATGACAATGGTGGTCCAGGTCCAAACTATGAGCCAAACAGCTTTAGCGGTCCTAAAGAAGACCACTACTATGATGAACCTCCGTTAAAAATATCAGGTGATGCGGCTCGCTATGAGCAAAAACGCGGTGCTGATGATGACTACATTCAACCTGGAAATTTATTTAGAATAATGAGTGCCGGTCAGCAGCAGGAATTAATCGAAAATATTATCAAACCACTAAAGAACGTTCCAAGGGAAATCCAGGAAAAGATGATTGTTCATTTCCGTAAAGCAGATAAAGCTTATGGAGATGGAATTGCTAAAGGTCTTGGTTTAAAATAGATAAATTTAGTTTAAAAAAAGGAGTGCATTTATGCCTGAAGAAATGAAAATTGGCTGTGCCAGACCTACGGGCGGACCTGTGGGTGACAATGTAAAAACTGAACCAAAAGGGAAAGCAATTGAAGTAAAGAAGGAGGAAAATATGATCAAGGTTGGACAAAAAGCACCGGATTTTACAGCACCGGCTTATCATAAGGGAAAATTTATTAATGTTAAATTATCAGATTATTTAGGAAAGTGGGTAGTGCTCTGTTTTTACCCGGGCGATTTTACCTTCGTCTGAGCTACTGAAGTATCGGCAGTTGCCGATAAATATCCTGAATTCCAAAAACTGGGAGTTGAGGTTCTTTCTATGAGTGTAGACAGTGTATTTGTACACAAAATGTGGAATGAAAATGAATTATCTAAAATGGTGGAGGGTGGAGTTCCTTATGCTATGATGTCTGACGCTGGTGGAAAAGTTGGACAACTTTATGGAATCTATGATGAAGCTGGCGGAGTAGAAACTCGCGGTCGTTTCATTATTGATCCGGATGGAAATGTACAGGGATTTGAAGTTCTCACTCCTCCGGTAGGCAGAAATGTAAGTGAGACTCTAAGACAACTCCAGGCATTCCAACTGGTAAGAAACAGCAAAGGTGGAGAAGCCACACCTTCCGGCTGGAAACCCGGGAAGATGACATTGAAACCAGGTCCGGAACTGGTAGGAAAAGTTTGGGAAGTATGGACCACAGATAAAGCATTTGATTAAAAATTAAACATACTATAAATATCAAGCCTTTGGTTTAGTAAAATAGACTAAGGGCTTTTTCTATTATTCCTGAAATCTGTCTTTCTGCTTGCCAAGCCATAGTTTACAACGAAGGCTGGAGGACATCTACTCGCTCTACTAATGAAGAATCTCAGGTTTCTAATGATACCTTCTCTTGTTATGCTGTCCGTTCTCCGTAGCAGACTACTGCGAAGAATGAAAGCGGAGTCGAAGTATGGAGGTATCTCCCAATTTTCTCATTTTTCTATCCTTCCTACGGAGAACAACGTAAAAGGTTCGTCAGGATGACGATTAATTAAAACAACGTGCAAGATTCGTCCAGTCTTCTCCGGCAGATGCCGGATACGATCAGGCAAGCAGGATGACGACAAGCACCATTTCCAATTTCACTTATTACATTCTTGTCCTTCGAAGCTTCAGCGAAGAAGGATCCCATTTCACTTTTCACATTTCACATTTCACTTTTCTATTTGACACAATATCAAAGTATTAGCAACTTCGATTTAGCATATTTCATTAAGCAGGGAACAAAAATATTTTATAGGAAGAATTATGGCATTAAGTTGGAATGAAATAAAAGACAGAGCGTTACAATTTTCTAAAGAGTGGATTGATGAAACACGGGAACGAGCTGAAAAAGACACCTTTTGGAATGAATTCTTTAATGTGTTTGGCATAACACGAAGAAGATTGGCAACCTTCGAAGAACCTGTAAAGAAACTGAATAACAAACAAGGTTTCATTGATCTATTCTGGAAAGGAAATCTTTTGGTTGAGCATAAATCAAAAGGAAAAAACCTCGAAGCTGCATATACGCAAGCAACCGATTATTTCCATGGAATACCAGAACATGAACTGCCAAAATACGTTCTTGTTTCCGATTTTGAAAACTTTAAACTTTATGATCTGGATGAGAAAAAACAACACGAATTCAAAATAAGTGAGTTCCACAAAAACATCAAACTTTTCGGCTTCATTGCCGGTTATCAAAAACGAACATTCAAAGACGAAGATCCTGTGAACATCAAAGCTGCCGAATTGATGGGAAAATTTCATGACCAGCTTGAAGAAAGTGGTTATGCAGGTCATCAACTGGAAATCTTTCTGGTTCGAATTCTGTTCTGCTTGTTTGCTGATGATACAGGAATTTTCGAAAAAGATACGTTCAAAGAATTTATTGAAATTAAAACTCATGCAGACGGCAGTGACCTGGGAGCCTGGCTTGCACAATTCTTCCAGGTTCTGAACACTTCTACAGAAAAACGCTTAACCAATCTGGACGAACACCTGAATGCTTTCCCATACATCAACGGTAAACTTTTTGAAGAACCTTTATCTATTGCTTCTTTCAATTCTAAAATGCGTGAAATTTTATTAAAATGCAGTTCACTTGATTGGGGAAAAATTTCTCCGGCTATTTTCGGCAGCATGTTCCAAAGCGTGATGAAGCCGGAAGAACGCAGAAACCTCGGTGCACATTACACTTCTGAAAAGAATATTCTTAAACTCATCAAACCGCTTTTTCTGGATGATTTAAAAAAAGAATTCAACAAAATTAAAGGCAACAAAAATAAACTGCAAGAATTTCATAAAAAACTGGGAAAACTCAAATTTCTCGATCCAGCCTGCGGCTGTGGAAATTTTCTCATCATCACTTATCGCGAACTCAGATTGCTGGAACTCAAAGTGCTAAAAATACTCTACGGACTCCAACTTCATACCGATCTTGATCATATTTTAAAAGTTGATGTCGATCAGTTTTACGGCATCGAATATGATGAATTCCCAGCTCGAATTGCTGAAGTTGCCTTATGGCTGATGGACCACCAGATGAACCTGCTGGTTTCGGAAGCTTTTGGTTTATATTACGCTCGTTTACCACTCAGGAAAGCTGCTAAAATTGTGAATAACAACGCTCTCAGGATTGATTGGGAAGATATTATCGCCAAGGATGAGTTGAGTTACATTCTGGGAAATCCACCGTTTGTTGGATCAAAACTACTAAATCTAGTACAACGAGATGAAATGGCTATTATTTTCTCTGATATAAAGAATGGTAAAATATTAGATTATGTTTGTGCTTGGTATATAAAAGCTGCTACATATATACAAAACACGATAATTGAAGTCGCATTTGTATCCACAAATTCTATTACACAAGGTGAACAAGTGGGGGTTTTGTGGAACGAACTTCTTAATAGATTTGATATTGATATTCATTTTGCACATCGTACTTTCAAATGGAGTAACCAAGCGAAAGGTAAAGCAGCAGTTTATTGTGTTATAATTGGGTTTGGAAACATAAAATCCAAAAGCAAATTACTGTTTTCATATTCCGATGTAAATGGTGAGCCAACAGAAACAAAATGCAAAAATTTAAATCCATATTTAATAGACGCACAAGATTTAGTGATTGGAAAAAGAACAAAACCAATTTGCGAAGTTAACAAAATGTCGTTTGGTAATATGCCATTGGATGGTGGAAATTTAATTATGAATAATGGTGAATATCTAAAATTTATTCAAGAAGAGCCTAATTCAATTGATTTTATTTTGCCATTAATTAGTGCTAAAGAATTTCTAAATAACAAGGAAAGATGGTGTTTATGGTTAGAAGATGTTTCTCCTACAATCTTGAGACGAATGCCAAAAGTAATTGAAAGAGTTGAAAAAGTTAAAGAATTTAGACTTAGTAGCAAAGCACCATCAACACAAAAACATGCTTCTACCCCTACTTTGTTTAGAGATAGGAATAGACCAGAAACATTTATTTTAATTCCAAGACATTCTTCAGAAAATCGAAAATATATACCGATGGGATTCTTTGATTGGAATTCAATTGCAAGTGATAGTTGCATGATTATACCGGATGCTACAATTTTCTCATTTGGTATTTTAATGTCGGTGATGCACATGGTTTGGGTAAAATATACTTGTGGCAGACTTGAAAGTCGTTTTCGATATTCTAAAGAGATCGTTTACAACAATTTCCCCTGGCCAATAAATCCAAGTGCCAAAAACAAGAAATCAGTAGAAATCAAAGCTCAAAAAGTTCTGGATGTGAGAGAAGAGTTCCCGGAAAGTAGTCTGGCAGATCTGTATGATCCGCTCACTATGCCGCCAAAACTTGTAAAAGCTCATCATGAGTTAGATCGCGCCGTTGATCTGTGTTATCGTCCCCAGGCTTTCCCCAATGAAACAACCAGGATCGAATATTTGTTTGAACTTTATAATGAATACACGATGCCGCTATTAAAGGAAGAGAAAAAGAAGAAAAAGAAAAGATAAAAACAGTTAACACTTACAAAACCACAGTGAAGTACAATAACTCTGAGGAGAGTGTATGAATAAGTTATTGAAAAAGCCAATGATCGTACTTATATTAGTATTGATGCTGGGATATGTTATATATACCGGCTCGGGAAAGATCTCTTCACAATTAGTGAAATTATTACCGGAAATTTTCCAAACTGATTTTTATCTGAAAAATATAAGTTTGAAATTCTTATTTGTGGTGTTTTCAATTGTAGCAATGCTGTTGATACCAAAAATGAAACTTAGTGACTTCGGCTTAAGATTACCAAAGAAAATAAATTATTTTAAACTCATCTGGCAGACTGTTGCTGTAACAATAGGTGGTGGAGTTATTTATGGTTTACTCTTCATGGGATTATTGCGAAGTCTCTTTGGTGATACAAGTGAAATGGGATTCCCGGATAGTGGTTCTTTCTTGAAAACAATTATTACCGTATGGTTATGGTCGAGTATTTGTGAAGAAATTTTAAATAGAGGTTTGATACAATCACTACTTAATGTTTTTAAGAAATACAAATTTTGCAGGTTAACTCTTTCTGTTTGGATTTCCGGAATAATATTCGGAGCAATGCATTTCTCTGTATTAAGATTCAGTAGTTCAATCTTTTTTGTATTGTTCATTGTTTGCGGCGCAACCACTCTCGGAGTTCTTGCTGCCTATTATCGAGAGAAATCTGAAAGTGTATATCCGGCAATCATGGTCCATATTTTGGGTAATGTTGCGGGTTCATTACCTTTATTGATCAAAGCTATACTTGGGTAGGAATTCATGAAAACCGTAAGCACCTACAAAACCACAGCAAAATAATATGAACGAATCAGATCTTTACCAGCCCATAAAAGAATACCTGGTTAAAAAAAGGAGCAGAAAATTAAAAAAACTATTTTAATTATACTAACGTTATTGTGCATAATTTTTAAACAAGTTGAGTGTCAAGAATCTATTAATGAAGCCGATAATCTGTTTTATAATCAGAATTTAAATGGAGCATTAGAATCATATCAGAAGATATATGAAAACACTGAAGCAAATGATGAAGACAGAGCTTTAGCTGGTAGAAAGCTTGCTTATATTTCATGGCATTTCAATAATGATTTAGTTAAAGCAAGAGAGTTTTTGAGAAATTCACTCGAATTGAAAATATATGAAGATTATTTATTCGGAGATTTAATTCTCTATGAAACTGAAGCAAATAATTTTACAGAAGCAAAAGAAGTTTATCGACAAGCATTGCTAAAGATTAAATCTGAAGAAAAAGTTCATTTAATAAACATTGCATATTCAAATTCAATTTTAATCGAAACAATTGATAAAATAAAAAACAAGCAATCCATTGATACCTTATTGCTAAATGATGCATTAAATAAAATTGAAATAGCAAATAAGTTAGAACCCGGCCTTCTTAAACCTGCTAAAATTCAATTAGGTTTAGCATTACTTTCTAAAGATGGAAGAAAAGCAATGAATGCGTGGAATTTATATTTTAATATTTCAGCAGAACAAAAAGCATCAGGTTTATTGATTAAACCACAAAAAGAATTATCTCAAATCTTATCAGATTGGAATAAAACCTCTTTAAGCAAAGAAAACCGGGAAAAACTCATTTTAAACCTTGCAGCTTCAAGATTTTATGAATTTGCTTATGTTATGAATATATATCTGCCGAATAAATCAGAAACTGAGAATACTGCAATTGATGATATTACAAATTATTATAAATTTTGTGAGCAAATAGAAAATCGAACGTATACGTATTATAAAGATATAGCATTAAAAAATGAAAATAATATTAGGAAAGTTAAGAAAGACATAAAAACAATTCAAAAACAATTATGGAGTGTACTCAATTGGGAAGATAAAAACCCTAAATATTCAACTAAAAGATTTTATGAAGAGTTATATAAAAGATTTGGAACAAAAATATATGAAGGAAAATTTTACGGCTATTATTTTTTTATAGGCGGTCATACCATTATTGATAAAAACATAACTGTTGAACAATTTAATCATACAGCTGAAATACAATTTGTTGTTTTAGATTTAAGGTTTTCAAACAATTATTGGGGGTGGTTTACTGGTTATTATGGTTTTGCTGGTTATGCAGATGATATAGTTATTGCCAGATACAGAGAACCTGCTTCGTCAAATCCAATACACTATTGGAATAAGTTAAATAATGAGGACTTGCTCTCAAAATGGAAAGATGAAATTGTTGAGATGTCAGCACAAGACGATTCTCAATCAATAGATAATCCAAATACAAGCTTTAATGGAATTTATGAACGAATACTCCTAAATGTTTATTCTGAAATATTAGATTCATTAAAAGCAGTGGGTTTTCAAAATGATGAATTAAGAAACAAGTTCATATCTGTTCTTAATGATATTGAACATAATCATATTATAAATCACGAAGGTAGGCATGCGATAGATTTTAATACATTATCAAAATTAAAATTAATGTTGATAAATGATGCTGATCTTGAACTGAGAGCAACAATATCACAAATTTATTTTTCAAAATACCCGCTGCTTGATATAAGATTTGAAATAAACAAAACTCCCCATGGTCTTGCTAATAAAAAATTATTAGGATTTATCTTAAATTGGATGAAACAAAATAAAGAAAAAATTAAAGGTTTTGATAAAACCAGACCAACACTTCCACAATTAGATTTGCTTACAAATAAACAATTAAAAAGAATATTAGAATCAATAGAGCCTTTTTTGAATTAACCTTATGAAAAAATACTTACGCTAGCTTTTTAAAATTGGGTATTGTTGACAGTTTCTTTCTGAAAATTATATAAGATTTGTATGAATAAAAAAACAAAACTATGAAAACAGTTAATACTTATGGAACGACTGCCAAGTATTATGACTCTGATAATAAGGATATGCTGAAAGATAAATAATGATAGAATTTTCCTGACTCTTCGTTAAAAGTGAAGTTGAGAGATTCCTCAGAGTGACGGGTTGTTCTCAGGTCTCGTCATCCTGACGTGTCTTGCACGTTGTTCTCTTAAGGAAGGATAGATTAATAAAATACTGTCATCCTGAGTTTGGCTTTAGCCAAGTATCGAAGTATAGCGTTAGAAGATCTCTCAGAATTTCTCTCGACTCTTCATTAAGATTTATCAGCCTTAGGCTGAGTAACAGCAAGAAGATTTCCTCCAGCCTTCGTTGAAACTATAGCTTGGCGCAGAGTAACGGAAAAAAGAAGTATTAACTAACTAATATTGAATTGACAAGGTTTTAACAGAATTATAATTAAATTTGTTATGGATAATAAGAAAGAGATAATGAAGATCACGTGGTGGAGTTTAGTACTGAATGTATTTATCTCCATCGTTAAATTCATAGTGGGTTTTATGGGGAACAGCCAGGCAGTTGTGGCAGATGCAGCCCATAGTTTTTCTGATACTTCCACAGACCTTGTCATCTTACTTGGTGTAAAATACTGGACTGCTCCGCCGGATCGTAGTCATCCCTTTGGTCACCAGAAGATCGAATCATTTGTCACGATAATTATTGGACTGATCCTGCTAGCTGCAGCTGGTGGTATTGGTTATCATGCTATCATTACTATCAAAGATGAACATATACACACGATTAAGTTATTCACCATAATTGGACCAATAATTTCAATTATCCTCAAAGAATTATTATTCCGCAAAACCTACCAGGTGGGAATCAAGACTAATTCTTCAGCTGTAAAAGCAAATGCCTGGCATCACCGCACAGATGCACTTTCTTCCATACCAGTACTAATTGCCGTTGCTGCAACTCTTATCGATCCCAAATTGATGATCCTGGATCATATCGGTGCTGTGGTTGTTGCTGCTTTTATTGCCAAAGTTGCTTTCGAGATCATCTTTAAAAATATTAATGAACTGGTTGATACAGGTATAACTGATGAAGAATATAATAACATTTCAGAAGTAATATCTAAAATTAAATTAGTAAAAGGTTTCCATAAGTTGCGCAGTCGTAAACTAGGTAGCTCTATTTATCTGGATCTGCATCTGGCAGTGGATGGTAATCTCTCAGTTTCAGAAGGTCATAATATCTCTGAAGAAGTAAAAAGAGCCTTGATCAGCAGTAATTCTAAGGTCATAGATGTAATGGTTCACCTGGAACCAGAAGAATCATCGACATCCTGGTTGCCTGATCGCAGCTCTCTTAAGGAAAGATAGACAAACTGAATCTCCTTACTCTTCGTTAATAGATTAGCAAGAAGACTCCTTAGAGTGACGGGAAAACCCTTAAAATTTCAATTTAATCACAACCGGTCTATGATCAGTAATATATTTATAGCGTGAGTCTTCCCCACCTTCTATAAATTTATCAATC
>Ga0307992_1000390_pt1 | contig 28292 bp, 19 predicted proteins | sample EllFjometagen133_FD_203162 | JGI IMG/M metagenome (GOLD analysis project Ga0307992, IMG submission 203162) | Marine microbial communities from Ellis Fjord, Antarctic Ocean - #133 | ecosystem: Environmental > Aquatic > Marine > Unclassified | place: Southern Ocean | collected 2014-10-08
GGCTTGAGAGAGCTGTTTCCCAGTGATCTTAACAAGAAAAAGTCAACCTTTTGGATAAATATGTGAAATATGCCGCAAAATACAGGAAAATAAATGCTTGCAGCTCTATTCTCACACAGCCTCTTAATTCGGGTGTTTTTGTATACCCATAATTGTAGACTTTTAAAGTGGCCAGATAACTGGTATCAGTATGATACCTAAAATACCTAGAATGATATGCAGGGGGATTCCAGCACGCATAAAATCCATATATCGATAACCACCAGGTGAGAACACCATTGTATTGGTCTGATATCCATTGGGGGTCATAAAGGAGAGGGACGCTGCAAACATGATCGTCATGATAAAGGGCATGGGGTCCAGACCCAACAGACCTGCAGACTTAATAGCCAACGGCGTCATAATGATGGCTGTCGCAGTGTGTGAGAGGAATGAAGTCATGAGCATCGTGATGAAGAATAATATTCCGATGAGACCAATATCGCCGAATCGATTGCTTGCCATGGTAATGAGTCCACCAATTCTTTCAGAAAGATGGATGGTCTCCATGGCATCTCCCAGGGGGATGAGAGCAGCTATCAAGAATATTACTGTCCAATTGATTGATTTGTAGGCTTCCTGGGCAGGCACAATGCCCGTTGCCATTACCACTATAGCTCCCAGGAGTGATGCCTCCATAATGGACAGAATATTCAGAGCGGCTAAACCGACAACAATCGGTATAATAGTTACCGCAAGCCACCAATACTTAATCTTGTGAAGTTTTGTCTCTAATTCATCCAAAATGATAAAATCCGGGTCCGCATTTAAACCTGCCATTCTGGTTCGTGAGCCGAAAATAAGTAGCGTATCAAAGTGCTTTAATTTGACATGAGCCACCTTTGTTCGCATGAGTTCATGATATCGGCGTAGAGCGAGGACAAACAAACCATAACGACGTCGAAAGTCCACTTCCATAAGGGAGAAGCCAGCCAGGCTGGAATTGGGGGAGATCATGGCTTCCATGAGGATGTTTTCGTTATCAGCCAATTCATTGTCATTCATCTTAATATCTGTGAGGAGCAGGACTTTTTGCTCCGCGCGAAACGCTTGAAGCTTATCTACCGAGCATTGTACGAGAAGAATGTCATCTTCTTTAAGAATGATATTTCTCATATTGGTTGTGATAGGATTTCCGCGACGTATGATTTCCAATACGGTCAACTCATAGGTCTGTCCCAGGTTTAAATCCAAAAATTTTCGACCATTCAGAGGTGAACCCTGTGGAATCTTGACTTCAGTAAGATAAGTACCAAGATGATATTTATTGGTAAGTCCTGATACGGGCACTCTCGATGGCAGAATCCATTTCTGAGCAAAGAGAATATATGCGAGGGTAGCTGCAACCAGGATGACTCCTAATTTACTCAGTTCAAATACACCAATATGAAAACCCGCTTCATACGCGATATTATTCACAATGAGATTTGTGGAAGTTCCGATCACGGTACAAGTTCCTCCAACGATAGCTGCAAAGGAAAGCGGTATCATGATTTTGGAGGCACTGATTTTTAATCGATGAGATAGATCAGTAGCAACAGGGATGAGTATGGCCACAGTTGCTGTGTTATTTATAAAAGCTGAAAATATGCTTACCGAGAGCAGGAACAGCGTTGTAACCAACCAATTCCGGCCATGACCATTGTTTTCCAACCAGACGGTAAAAACACGAATAAATCCTGTCTTTGTGAAAGCGTGGCTTAAGATGAACATCGCCCCGATTGTGATAACCGCCTTATTTGAAAAACCAGCAATTGCCTGATGCTTATCAATGAGACCTGAGAGCAGCAATGCCGCCAGAACCAATAGGGATGTAACCTCGATAGGAAACCATTCCCGAATAAAGGCGATAATCGAAAGGATCAGGATCGTAAAGAATATGATCGATTGAGAGTCTGGCATGGTATCATTTTAGGGTTTCTGGGACTTAATGCAAACGGAAGCTTCCAATATTAATAAAATAATACTTCATCAGTTCTTGAGTATTGATTATCTGTCATATATGTATATTTTACGTCATTATGGCAGAATTTAAGCTAAAAACTGAATATTTACCGAGTGGAGATCAACCTGAAGCGATCGAAGAGCTCGTTTCTGGATTAAAGTCAGGTGCTCCCTTCCAAACATTACTCGGAGTTACGGGTAGTGGCAAGACTTATACGGTAGCTAACGTGATCCAAGCGGTCCAGAAACCCACACTTATTGTTTCTCACAACAAAACCCTGGCAGCTCAACTGTATGGGGAATTCAAATCATTCTTCCCTGACAACTCAGTCGAATATTTCATCTCATATTATGATTATTATCAGCCAGAAGCTTATTTACCCGTAACTGATACATTTATCGAAAAAGATATGTCGATGAATGAAGAGATCGACAAGTTGCGCTTAAAGGCAACCAGTGCCCTGCTTTCACGTAAGGATGTGATCGTAGTGGCCTCTGTCTCATGCATCTATGGGCTTGGTGATCCCCAGGAATACAAGAAATCACTCGTTATCATCAACAAAGGATCCAGTTATAACCAGCGGGATCTCATGCGCAAGTTGGTAGATATCTACTATGAGCGCAATGATGTAAATTTTATGCGTGGAAAATTCCGTGTTAGGGGAGATGTACTTGAAATATTTCCTGCATATAATGAAAATGCCATTCGTGTAGAGTTCTGGGGCAATCAGGTTACTGAAATCATGACCATTGATCCGCTTACGGGCGATGTGGTTTCAGAAGATGATGTGTGCGTGATCTATCCAGCGAGGCACTTTGTAACTACAGATGAACATATTGCCAAAGCACTCCATAAGATTGAAGAAGAACTAAAGGAGCAAGTACAGGAATTTCGCATAAATAACCAGCTCCTTGAAGCTCAGCGTATCGAACAACGTACAAAATTTGACATGGAAATGATGCGGGAGGTAGGTCATTGCTCTGGTATTGAAAATTACAGTCGGCACCTCACTGGTCGTAAACCTGGTGAGCGTCCATTTACATTGTTAGACTTCTTCCCGGAAGACTTCCTCATGATTATCGATGAGTCCCATGTAACTCTGGGTCAGTTCCGTGGGATGTACAAGGGGGACTATTCGCGAAAAAGAAACTTGGTAGATTATGGATTTCGACTTCCCTCAGCTTTAGATAACCGACCATTGAAGATAAATGAATTCGAAGATTCCATGAATCAGGTCATTTTTACGACAGCAACTCCAGCGGATTATGAATTGGAAAAATCTGATGGGGTCATAGTTGAGCAAGTTATCAGACCAACCGGTTTATTGGATCCAGTCATCGATTTACGGTCCAGTGAAGGTCAGATTGATGATCTCATGGAAGAAATCAACAAGCGTGTTGAGAAGAAGGAGCGTGTTCTCGTCGTCACACTCACAAAGCGCATGTCTGAGGACCTGACCGATTATCTCACCAACTATCATCTCAAAGTGCGGTACCTCCATTCTGAGATTGACAGCATCAAAAGGATTTCCATACTGCGTGATTTGCGGCTGGGTGAATTTGATGTTCTGGTAGGTATTAATCTCCTCCGTGAAGGGCTGGATCTCCCTGAAGTATCTCTCGTCGCCATTATCGATGCCGACAAAGAAGGCTTTTTGCGCAGCAAGACCTCATTGATGCAGATAGCCGGACGCGCTGCAAGACATGCCAGCGGAAAAGTCATTCTGTATGCCAATAAGGTCACTGCTAGTATGCAATATTTAATAGATACGACTCAAGAACGCCGGGCAAAACAGATGGCACACAATGAAGAACATGGGATTGTACCGATCACCATTTACAAAACCCCAGAAGAAATTATGGGCATTACCAGCGTTGCAGACGCCATGCATTCTAAGAATGAGGCCATCAAGGAAAGTCTCAAGAAATATGACACTGAGTATGTGACTGGCGAACTCCTTGATCTCATGCGACAGGATATGCTCAGAGCAGCTGAAGGATTGGACTTTGAAAAAGCGGCCATGATCAGAGATGAGATCAAAAAGGTCGAAAATGAAATGAAGCGGTAAAAGGGTATGGGGTAATCCAATGTATTTTGAAAATAATCGTACTGACACTTTACAGAGAAAGTTTGGAATATTAGGAAAATCTGCAGGTGTTCAATCCATGCTTGAAACCATCGAACAGGTCGCTCCAACGGATATTTCAGTGTTGATAGGAGGTGAAAGTGGCTCTGGTAAAGAACTCGTTGCCTCGGCTCTTCACAAACATTCACGCAGATCCCATAAACCCTTTGTTATCGTGAATTGCGGTGCCATTCCTGCTGGTATTATAGAGAGTGAATTATTTGGTCACAAAAAGGGTGCTTTTACCGGCGCTGGAAGTGATCGGAAGGGGTATTTCCAATCGGCAGATGGCGGGACCATTTTTCTGGATGAAATTGGTGAAACACCGTTGGAGACACAGGTAAAGCTACTGCGCGTCCTCGAGCAGGGTGAATTCCTACCTGTCGGGTCCTCCACTTCGATGAAAGTTGATGTTCGCATTGTGGCAGCATCTAACAGAAACCTGGAAAAGGAAGTTGAGGTCGGTTCATTTCGGAAGGATTTATATTATCGTCTAAAAGCCATCACGATAACAGTGCCTTCTCTACGTGATAGACGCGACGATATCGCCATTCTGGCCAGTAAATTTGCCAATGACTGTGCTATTCGGAACCAAATCTTGTTTAAGGGCTTCTCTGAGGGTGCGCTCAAGGTGATGAGTCAACATCGCTGGCCAGGAAACATCAGGGAACTGAAGAATTTTATTGAGAGTATGGTCATTCTTGAAAAGGGTGGCGTCATTAAGACTGACGTGATATACCGATATCTGAATGCAGAATCCAGCCCTACCGAACTGAATCCGCTGCTCCCCGTAAAACTGGATCGCAATGTTGATCAAGCTGAGCGTGAATTGATATTGCAGCAATTGTTTATGCTCAGGCGTGAAATTGCTGAGATGAAGGCAGTCATTGATCAGGGAATCATACCCAAAACACCAGGAGAGTCAAATGCTGAGGAGTATCACCCAGCCCTGGAAGTGTTGCCGGATGATCATAACAAAGAAATAGTCGCAGATGATTCTCCCACAATTCTAAATCCCCACATGCTGGGCACGCTTACGGCAGCCCAGGTCGAGAAAGAGCTTATCACACGCAGCCTGGAGCGTTTCAACTTTAATAAACGGAAAACTGCCAAGGCCCTTCAAATGGCTGAGCGAACACTATACAGAAAGATCAAAGAGTATGAAATTGTTAAAGAAAATTAGTCCTGTCCTATTCATCGCCATTATCCTGACAGGATGTGGTATTTATTCTTTTAAGGGGAGTATCCCGGACCATCTCCATGATGTGGAATTGGTCACCTTTAAGAATTTGACGACAGAGTTTGCTGTTGAGACAGATATTGAAGAAGCACTTACTCAACGAATGTTAAATGAGAAGTTGCTATCACTCTCAGCCAAAGAATCACCTGATTCTCATATTGAGGGTAAAATTAATAGTATCACCGATAAGCCTAATAGCTTTGATGAGAACGAAAATATTTTAGAATATCGTCTTGAATTCCGCGGAGAGGTCATCTGGTATGATCATATTCGTGAAGTCGAGATTTTTAAGAAGCAGTTTACCGTTTTCGGCACTTACTTCAGTGAGGATGAAAATGCTAACAGAAGTGATGCAGAAAAACTAGTACGCGAAGATGCGTATGATGAAACGATTGAAAAATTGATTGATTTTATTATTGAATCGATGACGGAAGAATGGTAGAGATGGGAATGCAAAGTAAAGACATGAAAGAATATTTTATACAGAACGCAAAAGATTTCGTAGGAGAGACAGTCACACTCAAAGGATGGGCCTACAGCGTCCGTAAAGGGGGTAAGATATGGTTCTTACTTCTGAGAGATGGTACAGGCATCATGCAGTGCGTGGTCACCAAATTTGACGCTGACGAAGCATCCTTTGACATAAAAACACAGATTACTCAAGAATCATCTGTCATGGTTACTGGAGAGGTGAAAGAAGAACCACGCTCTCCCGGTGGCTATGAAATGCTGGTGCATTCCATGACATTAGTTGCAGTTGCTGACGAATACCCCATCTCAAAAAAAGAGCATGGCACCGACTATCTGATGGATAACCGACATTTATGGCTGCGCTCCAAAAGGCAACATGCCATCATTCGCATTCGGCATACCATTGTCAAAGCGATTAGAGATTATTTTGATGACCGTGATTTCACACTGGTAGATACTCCTATTTTCCAAAAAGCTGCTACTGAGGGAACTGCCACCCTATTCGAGACAGATTATTTTGGCGAAAAGGCATTTTTAACACAGAGTGGACAACTCTATGGAGAAGCCGGAGCTGCTGCATTTGGTAAGATTTACTGCTTTGGTCCAACATTCAGGGCAGAGAAATCAAAAACCCGTCGACATCTCACTGAATTCTGGATGGTAGAACCGGAAATGGCTTTCTATGATTTGGATATGAATATGGATGTGGCTGAGGACTTTGTATTCTATATCGTCTCCCAGGTGCTGGAGCATCGCAGAACCGAATTGGAAACCCTGGAGCGTGACATTAGTCAGCTGGAAGCCATACAGAAACCATTTCCCCGTATTTCCTACACCGATGCGGTGAAGATTCTCAATGACAATGGTGTCGAGTTTAAATGGGGTGATGATTTTGGCGGTGGTGACGAGACCATCATCTCAAGTCAATTTGATAGTCCAGTCATGGTACACCGTTATCCCTCCGCCATTAAAGCCTTCTACATGAAACGCGATCCTGAAAATGATAAGCAGGCCATGGCACTGGATATGTTGGCCCCTGAGGGGTATGGTGAAATCATTGGAGGCTCTCAGCGTGAAGATGATATAGATGCGTTGGTGGGTCGTATTAAGGAAGATGGTGCCACAGAAGAGGATTATAGCTGGTATCTTGATTTGCGTCGCTATGGTTCCTTCCCACACTCTGGGTTTGGACTCGGTGTTGAGCGGGTCGTCTCCTGGCTATGTGGTTTACAGCATATTCGGGAAACCATTCCCTTCCCAAGGACAATAAATCGTCTAAATCCATAATGAAATCTAAGTCTCCTAAAAGGGTTGCCATTATTGGTGGGAGGGTGGCATCACCTGAAGGGCTCGAGTTTGCCTACGAAACTGGGAAATTACTCGCAGAGAATGGGGTTATTTTATATACTGGTGGAGGTTCCGGTGTCATGGAAGCTGCAAGTCGAGGTGCCCACGAGGCTAACGGTGTTGTAGTCGCTGTGCTGAAGGAAGAAGATGGATTTGATGCAAATCCGTATATACAAGTCCCCATCATGACAGGCATGGGAGATCTGCGAAATGGTATCATCATTCGCTCTGTCCACGCTGCCATCGCCGTGGAAGGTGCCTACGGTACACTTTCTGAAATCGCATATACTTTGGGTTATGGTAAACCTGTTATTGGTTATAATTCTTGGGATATCAAGGATTTAGAGGCTGTAGAAAGTCCGGAAAATGCTGTGAAAAGAATACTTGAATTGATCGAGGAAACAGGCTGATGAATAGAGATCTTAATCTGGTGATTGCACAGGTGAATCCAACGGTTGGAGCGTTACATGCCAACACAGAACGTGCTTTGACAATCATGAAGCAGATGGAAGCTTCTGGAAAGGATCTACTCGTCTTTCCCGAAATGTTTATTCCTGGATACCCACCCCAGGATCTTATCCTTGAAAAACACTTCATTCTGGAAAACCAGAAAATGGTCGACAAGCTTGCTAAAGCAAGTGGTGACATGTTGACTCTGATTGGTGCTATTCACTACGATGGAATAGATACCTACAACGGCGTTGCAGTTCTACAGCACGGAAAATTGGTTCAATGGGTGCACAAATCCCTTCTACCTACCTATGATGTGTTCGATGAATGGCGCTATTTCAAACCTGGTCGAGATAATACTCCCGTTCAGATCACTTTCAGAAATGGTGAAACGCTTAGACTGGGAATCCATATATGTGAAGATTTATGGGATGAGAATATTGATTACAAAATATGTGATATTCTTGGCGACTCCGGCACCGATTTATTTGTAAATCTATCTGCATCACCCTTCGTTACCCATAAATACGTTGAGCGTAGTCGCCTGATAGTCAACAAGATACGCAAATATAATAAACCATACATTTATGTCAATCTTGTTGGGGGACAGGATCAACTTGTCTTTGATGGCATGTCCATGGTGGGTAATGAAAATGCAGAGTGGGTGCATATATGTCCTCAATTTGAAGAGAGTATTTCTGAAGTAACCTTACCATCCTCAGCTGAAGGTACTCAATCTCTGCGTCTTCCAGATATCTCAAAAGAGGAACAAGTGTTTAATGGGCTTGTACTTGGAGTCCATGACTATTTCAAAAAAACGGGGCATCATAAGGCGGTCCTAGGGCTGTCCGGAGGTATTGATTCAGCTGTAACTGCGGCTATAGCAGTTGCTGCATTGGGACCAGACAATGTTTTGGGTATTGCCATGCCATCAAAGTATTCATCAGATCATAGTGTAACTGATGCAGAAGTACTGGCAGTCAATCTGGGGATGAAATATTTGAAAGTACCTATCAGTAATATTCTCAGCAGTTTCCAAGATACCTATACTGATATTCTTGGCGAACCCATAAGTGGTTTACCAGAAGAGAATTTGCAGGCAAGAATTCGCGGGAATATTCTCATGAGCTTCTCCAACAAGGATGGCAGCTTACTTCTCACAACGGGCAACAAGACTGAAATAGCCCTGGGTTATTGCACATTATATGGTGATATGTCAGGTGGATTGGCCGTCATTAGCGATATTGGAAAGCGAACTGTTTACAGATTGGCAAATTATTTTAACCAATTCAATGGTGCAGAAATAATCCCTGAAAATACCATTACAAAAGAACCTAGTGCAGAGTTGCGTGACAATCAGGTCGATCCCTTTGATTATGAGGTGGTAGGTCCTTTAGTGGATGCCATTATTGAGGAACATTCGGATCTTTCCACGCTTATTGCCAAAGGTTGGAATGAGGAACTGGTAAAAGACTTACTTCACAAGGTTCGCCTCAACGAATACAAACGTCAGCAAATGCCACCTGGTATCCGTGTTTCTTCAAAAGCTTTTGGTATAGGACGTCGTATGCCAATAGTGAATCATTATCACCAGGATAAATAAAAACCCAAATTAAAATTATATTCTCTGCCATACAGGCATATATTTATCTTGATATGCGCCTATATGGCTGCTATTTCTCATTGGCATAGGAGTTGTCAATGTAATAACGCCATGAAATATGAAGTAAATATTCTTAAACATATAACCGAGGTGAAAAATGGGTAAAGTCATTGGTATCGATTTAGGTACCACAAATTCTTGCGTATCCGTAATTGAGGGGAAAGACTCTGTCGTAATTACAAACGCTGAAGGGGGGAGAACCACTCCTTCCGTTGTTGCATTCACAAAAGAAGGAAATCGTCTGGTAGGACAACCTGCCAAAAGACAGGCCATCACAAATCCCACGAACACAATTTATTCCGTCAAGAGATTTATGGGGCGCAAGTTCAGTGAAGTTGAACGCGAAATAGAAGAAGTTCCATATAAAATCATTAGTGGTCCTGGTGGTCGAAGTCAGGTTCAGGTGGGAGATGATTCATATTCACCACCAGAAATTTCTGCCATGGTGCTTCAGAAAATGAAACAAACTGCAGAAGAATATCTGGGTGAGAAAGTTGATGATGCTGTTGTTACTGTGCCTGCCTATTTCAACGACTCTCAACGACAGGCTACCAAAGATGCTGGAAAAATTGCTGGATTGAATGTTCTGCGTATTATCAACGAACCAACTGCTGCTGCGCTGGCTTATGGTCTCGATAAGAAGAATGATGAAACCATTGCTGTATTTGATCTTGGTGGTGGAACCTTTGATATTTCTGTGCTTGAGCTTGGTGATGGTGTATTTGAAGTAAAATCAACCAATGGTGATACCCATCTTGGCGGTGACGATTGGGATCATGCCATTATCGAGTGGTTGGTTTCCGAATTCAAAAAGGCAGAAGGTATTGATCTTTCAAAAGATGCCATGGGAATGCAGCGACTCAAAGAAGCTGCGGAAAAGGCCAAGGTTGAATTATCAAGTACAAGCTCTACAGAGATCAACCTGCCATATATCACTGCTGATCAAACGGGTCCAAAACACCTCGTTCTAACACTTTCCCGTGCCAAGTTCGAAAACTTAACTGAAGATCTTTTCAAAAGGCTGAAACAACCCTGCGTTAGTGCAATCAAAGATGCTGGTTTGTCTGCCAGTGAAATCAATGAAGTCATTCTTGTTGGTGGCTCAACCCGTATTCCTATGGTACAGGAAATTGTACAGAAAATTTTCGGAAGAGAACCTAATAGGGGAGTGAATCCTGATGAAGTGGTTGCCATGGGTGCTGCCATTCAGGGTGGTGTGCTCTCAGGTACTGTTTCTGATGTACTTTTGCTTGATGTAACTCCACTCTCAGTTGGTATTGAGACTCTGGGAGGTGTAGGTACACGTCTCATCGAACGCAATACCACCATTCCTACCAAGAAAAGTGAGACTTTCTCAACTGCGGCTGATAACCAGACCCAGGTTGAAATCCACATTCTCCAGGGTGAACGCCAGATGGCGACTGATAATAAATCAATGGGTCGCTTTATCCTTGATGGCATTCCACCAGCACCACGGGGCATTCCCCAGATCGAGGTTACCTTCGATATTGATGCTAATGGTATCATGCATGTATCTGCCAAGGACAAAGCTTCAGGTAAAGAACAATCCATTCGTATCGAGGCATCCAGTGGTTTAAGTGATGCTGAGAAGGAAGACATGATCAATGATGCTGAAAAGCATGCTGAGGAAGACACCAAAGCAAGGGAACTCATTGATACAAAAAATCAGGCCGATGCCATGATTTACTCTACTGAGAAAAATTTGAAGGAGTACGGTGACAAAGTTCCTGGTGAGATGCGTGCCATGATCGAGGAAAAGGTCGAAGCCCTCAAATCAGTCAATAGCGGTACAGATAAGGTCGCCATCGACAAAGCTGTAGCTGCTCTTACTGAAATCTGGAATCAGGCATCTGGCTCTATGTATGAAGCTGTCAAGGATGATCCTGAACAACCAGCTGCGGAAGGTGAAGAGCAGGCTGGAGGCAAAGCTTCTGGTGAAGAAGAAGTCGAAGAAGCTGATTTCGAAGTAGTGGATGACGCTGAACCAAAAGAGTAAGTAAATGATGCGGGGCAACTGCTCCAGCATTATATGTATACAAGAAAATGATCAGATAACCCCAGCGTTATTCTGGTCATTTTCTTTTGTTCGTCGCAAAGCAACCTGAAATACCAGAATATTTTCCTGTCCAACAGTGTTTAAAATGGCGAACCATTCTGGTTCTAAGTGGTAGAATTATGGGAAAACCTCAATAAATTCAAGGCCAAATGAAAGGGCAGAGTAGCAGGTGAATAAGAGAGTTGCACAATGGATTGGAGGAGGATTGCTAAGCACAATTAGCATCCTGATATACCTCGTCCTGTTCCAGACGTATCTGTTCTCTGACATCATTGTAAATTCACTAAACAGATATTTTCTTAATTCCACAGGAGTTTCTATTCAAGGTGATATTCAAGGTGGAATTCTTAGTAAATCCGTGGGAATAAACCAACTGAATATCAATGTGAATGGGACTGATAATATTCTCTTTACTGCCCATACTGTTTCCGTGTTGGGATGGGGTTGGGACTGGTCCACCAAGGAACTAACTCTGGATCAACTTTTTATAGACGAATATTCTGTTCAATCACAGTATGCCACAAATATCAAAAGGGCACCTCATGCCCGAAGGTCCACAGTTTCTACCATTATTCAGGACATTCGAGCCAAAGATGGAGAACTGAGCTATATGGGCGCAGATACTGCTCAGACTATTTCAATACCTCAGCTTCATTCAACACTCTCGTATATTGATGGTTTTGTTGATACAAAAATCTATTCTGCTGTTGCAATGGCACCCTCACTCATGAGTGATACTCTTAAAATAACAGGGCTTCTTGGCATTGATGTTGACGGAGAGATAGAAATACGTGACCTCGCTATAAGCACACCGACACAAAATATAAATCTCGATATGGGATATGCATCTGACCGGGTTTCCCTTGCTATGAGTGCTAATAATTTTGATCCTAATACCATCGAGAATGTTTCCATCCCTGCAAGTCTATCCGATATACGCCTCAATTATGAAGTGGATATTCAGCGGAGTGCCGATAGTCTGCTTATGTCAGGCAAGGGAACAGTCCTGCTAAATGGCTATAGCATTCCATTTGACCTTCATCATCTGGAGAGTAACCCTTCTGGTGTAAATTTGGACGTCTCACTTGGCACTGAAATAGAAAATGCCAGAATTATTGCCTCCAGATCAGCTGTAGGTGATGAAAGCATCAACATCAATATCTTCCGGTTTGATTTCAGCCAGATTATCAACAATCCGGCTATTGAGATTACGGAACCCATTGGCAACATTTCCATAAGAGGAAAACAAGGTGAATACGTTGTAGATGTCATTCTTGAATCTTTTATGCTCAATAATCTACAATTTGACACTTTTGAATCAGATTTTACTTATTCTTCACAAGACGGGTTTAATATCTTTACAGGTCTATTTACACAGGACAATAATTGGTTGGATATCAATGGGACACTATCCCATGATATGATTGATTTGGGTGGTCAAATCGGTTTCTCAGATTTTTCATTTCTAAATGCTTTGGGTATATCAAACAAGATTACGGGTAATATTTCAAGTCAATTCAAAATAACGGGCAATGTCGATCACCCACGAATTATTGCAGATGTCACACCTACGAATCTTTCATATGACAACAAGCTCACCTTAACTGGTCAGGGAAAAGTGGATTTTGATGTTCATGATAAAAAGCTTAGGGGAGAAGTTGCCCTTATTGGAGATAGTGGCTTTCTTTTAGGTGATAGTCTAAAATCCTATACCATTCTGGCAAACATTTCTGATGATGGCTATCTCATTGAAGATATTCACCTTCAAGGTATTCACAACCTGGTTTCAATGAGTGGTGGCTATGATCACAACCATATCATGCTCAACAAGCTGAACATGATTAGAGGTGAGAATCAGGTCAAACTTGCTGACACCTTACTCATTGAGAGAAGTCCACTAGGGGTATTCACTATACCTTCAAGCGTCATTACATTTAATAATGGCGGTGTTTCAGTTGAGGGTAATTATTCACAGCAAGAAGGATTAGCGTTAGAATCTGCATTTGAACTCATCGATGTGGACAGGATTCTAGACTTCCTTAATCTCAAAGTCGATTTCAGTGGAATCACTTCAGGAATAGCCTCAATAAGTGGCAATCTATTTGATCCAGTCATTGATACTCGATTCACCTTAAACCGTGGCGTATCACTCAGTTATCCTAGTGATTCTGCCAATGTCGATCTCAGGCTGACCAGTACTCAAATAATCAGTAACAACATTGATGCATATACTGCAGGAGGACATCTTAATCTGGTTGGGCGGTTGCCCTGGGGGTATAAAGTTAGAGGTGCGGAGATTCGAAATACGCCTCAAAACTTCACTATAAATACTGAAAATTATCGACTAAAAGATCTGAGATTTTCATCCATTGTAGGGATGCCTATATCAGGCCGCGCTACGGGTACACTATCAATCCGTGGAACCCCTATAGATACAAAAATGGATATTCAACTCGCCCTTAAGGACGCTTCGTTTGACACCCTGAAATTTTCGACGGGTTATTCAGAAATCACATATGAGGGAAACCTGCTAACATTCGATACATTGTCCATGGTGAGTAATTGGGGATATGGGTCTGGCACTGGCTATATGCCTATTTCCCTGGATCTTATTTCTGAAGATAGAATGTCTGTAGCCGCGCGAGACATGGGGCTTGACTTTGAATTTAATCTGAATGAAATGCCATTTTTATCCTCATATATCTCTTCAATAGATGCCATTCAGGGAGATTTTATTGGTTCACTCGCTTTTACCGGACCACTCTCTGCCCCCATACGAAATGGGAAAATAAGAGGACACAATGCTCGTCTTGAAATATCTGTCCTGGGTAACCCTATCACCGATATTCACGCCGAAGTCACCCTACTTGATAACACCATGAATATTGACCATTTCTCTGGAAAAATGAATTTTTCAGAAGGTTCTAGTCTGAACACTCAGGGTGCAGTTGGTTGGCTCGCTTCAAAAGCGAGTGATTTGATCGGTGTGAATGCCACTCAAACCTATGCTGGAGAGGTCACAGCAAAAGGTACCGTTGATTTAAGTTCATTTTTTAAACCACGATTTGATATTGATCTAAAAGCAAACGAAGTTTATTACCGCAGCACGGATGGTCTCATTGAAGCCATTGCAGATGGTGAATTGAAATTTAAGGGTCAAGATACACTCAATGTCGAAGCAGTTATCCCTGTTCTCCGAGCAGGCTATTACGCCAATTTCGAGTCTGAAACCTCATACGAAGAAATCGTAAGTAAAACAGACAGCAGTATTTTTAAGTATAGCTTGAATACACAATTTGCCAGCGATCTGCTTATCTCAAATGACCAGATGGAAGCGGAGTTTGAAGGTGAATTGTGGTTGTTGGATTATGGTGATGGTATCATGCGCTTCTCCGGAACCCTCACCGTTCTTGACGGTGGCAAATTCTATTATCTCGGCAATGAACTCGATCTGGTTTCTGGAGAAATAATATTCAATTCAGTAGATTTTAACCCTCAGATCAACATGGAAGCTGAAATCATCATCGATTCGGAGGAGGTAACCCTTACCCTAAGTGGAGACCTCAATGAACCTGAGCTGGTAATCAATGCCGAGAATAATCAGCTCACCCAGAGCGATGTCCTGACATATCTGACCTTAAACAAAACCCTGGTTGAGGTTAGCCTTGATGAGACTGCACTTGATCCAGTCGAGAGTTACAGTAGACTCCTTGTTGAGAAGCAGATTTCAAAGTTGGGGCGCGAATATATTGGACTTGATCTGGTTGGTGTTGATTTAGATTCTGATTCTACGGCCAATGCCAGATTCCAACTTGGTCAAAGATTATCAAAGAATTTAATGATCAAGTATGAGGGTGCCATTCAACCTGCTGGCGGTGAAAGTGATTATGACTTTGGATTTGAATATCAAATCAACAAAAATGTTTCAGTAACTAGTACAATCAATCAGAATGGTACCGTGGAACTGAATGGGAGGCTCAAATTTACCTATTAAAGTCTCTCTCATTCCGAATCCTAGCGATGCTATCCATTTTTGTATTACCAACCTGCGCGCAAAATGTCCAGGAGGCTCCCGAAATTGTGGATATTCAGTTTGTCGGGAATCAAGCCCTGACCAGTAAGGATTTGCTTAGGCAAATTCACCTCAAGGAAAAACGATTGGTTAGCAAGGGAAGTTTTTACAATCAACATCATCTTGCCCGTGAAATTGAAAAGCTAGAAGACTACTATACTCTTAACGGATTTCTGGATGCACAGATTACTGACTCTCTAACTGTTGCGGGGGAGAACAAGCTCATCATTGTTTTAAGAGTGAATGAGGGGCAAGAATATTACCTCAGAGACGTGACCCTGTCAGGGAATACGGTTTTCAGTGAACAGGATTATCTTGATATTATTGAGTTCCAGGCTGGATCAAGTTTCAATACATTCAAGATTCGTGAGAATCTAATAGAAATGCTCACACTCTATCAAAACAATGGCTATCCTCTGATAAATATCCAGGATAGTGTTGTTGTTGCTGACTCGGTTAGCCTTTTTATCAAGGTAAAAGAGGGTCCAAAATTGAATATCGGAACCATCAACATTCAAGAAGCAGAGCAAATCCCAAATAAAATTATTGCTAGAGAGCTTATCATTGATGAGGGTGATCTGTTCAATCTGGCAAACATAGATGAATCGAAACGACGCCTTTACGAAACGAACCTTTTTAATAGTGTAAATATCTCCTTGGGAAAAGTGAACCTTGATTCTGCATCAATTGACATTGATGTAGAGGTCATTACAGCCAAGTTTCGGGGGTTTGATATGAATATGGGCATCAAGCAGGGTCCTCCTGAGGAGTTCCCAACAGCGGATCCAATTTTAAGTATCGGACTTTCTGGAAGCTGGTATCACAATAATCTATTTGATCAGAGTAGGAGAATGCGAATAGAGACTAAAGTCAGTTCTGTATATCCTTCAATATTTGTCCCACAACAATTCAAACTAGACTTTTTTTATGTGGAACCATGGTTGTCTAAATTGCGTGTCCCACTGACAATAAATCCATTCTATTGGTATGTCGATAATCCACGAACGGAGTTTATCAATCTAGCATACGGCCTTCGGGCAATCCTGTCATATCGCTGGTTCAGAAAAATCAAAGTCAAGTCTTTAGCTGAGTGGAGCCGGTCAAATAGTAGTGTTGATACGACTGGTACAGAAGATCTCTATCAGGAAGCTCGGAAAATTGGTATAAAGTTTACCTGGGACAAGCGCGACAATTTTTTCTATCCCCACCATGGTTTTAAGGTTGTAATTGAGCCTGAAATGGTAGGATACTTCTTGGGAGGCGAAAATAATTATCTCCAACTGCAATCTTCGTTTAGTTCATACTGGAATCTTTTTGGTGATGTTGTTTTTGCCCAAAATATCAGTGCGGCGGTAGCATTTCAAAAGGATCCAGAAATCGACATTCCCTATGAAAAAAGATTTTTCCTTGGCGGAAATTCGAGTATTCGCGGATTTGAACAACGGATGCTTGGTCCCCTAGTGGCAGATGGCGATGAAAGAGTACCGCTGGGAGGAAATTTGAGAGTCTTTACAAATTTCGAATTGCGTTTTCCTCTCTATGACATTTTAGGAGGCAGTCTATTTCTTGATGTTGGCAATCTCTGGTCAACCATTGAGGAAGCATCAATTTCCGATCTTGAAATGGCTGTAGGAGCAGGAATAACTATCGATACTCCCATCGGTCCAGCACGAATAGATTACGGTATTCCATTGGGAGCTGAACATGCTAATAAAAAGGGCCAGGCACACATTGCAATAGCATACGCCTTTTAAAAAAATTATAATGCAGGGAACATGATTTCCCGCAGTACGTAAAAAGTGCGTTGCTTGAGGGAATCGGTTTAAACGAAGAAGAAATTAAGCCTTTCAAAGGAAGCAGAAACAAGAGGAAATGAAACAATGAAAAAGTTAGTTGTTCTGGGAATTATCATCTTAAGCATGCTGGTCATCTCGTGTGGAAAATCATATGATGAATATCTTGCACAAGGTAGTGAACTGCAAAGTTCTAAAGATTATACAGCATCTCTGGAATCCTTTGAAAATGCTATTGAAAAAGCTGAAACAGCTGATCAACGCATTGCAGCCAATATTCAAGCTGGAAATCTCGCCGCAAAACATCTAAAAGATCTTGAAAAAGCGGATCAATTCTATATGGCAACACTGGCAGATGTTACTGATTACTCTGCTGGAGATTTACGCGATCTCGCTAAACAGGCACTGGCAGTACAGGCCAACAAATCTGCAGTGAAAATGTATATGCTCTGGTTTGACAAATTTTCAGATGACCCGGAAGCCATCGTCGTTAAATACGAATTTGCAGAAGTATATCACAAAAATGTTCTGGATCTAAAAAAGGCAATTGGTGTCTATGGTGAAATTGTTGATGAATATCCTGATTCTGAACAAGCACCCAAAGCCCTATTCTCAATTGGATATATTTATGCCAATGAACTGGGAGAAAATGACGCTGCCACAAAATATTACTCAAAATTTATTGAAGCCTACCCGGATCACGAAATGGCTCCCTCCGTTGAGTTTGAGTTGAAATATCTCGGTAAATCTCTGGAAGAAATACCAGAGTTACAGCATTTACTCAACAAGACATCTTAATTCACAGGATTTTCAAATATGACATTTGATCTTACACAGCTTAATGAAAAGATTAAGGATAAAAGCCTTTTCCTGAAAACGTTAGAGGCGGAAGCTGCCAAAGTGGTTGTGGGGCAGCATGGGATGATTCGACGTATCCTTATTGGATTACTCTCCAATGGTCACATTCTCCTAGAGGGTGTTCCAGGTCTGGCAAAGACACTGACCATTAAAACCCTGGCTCAACTCATTGATACCAGTTTTAATCGTATCCAATTTACACCGGACCTCTTGCCGGCAGATTTACTGGGTACCTTGATTTACAACCAGAAGAATGGTGAATTTGTTGTAAAAAAGGGACCCCTCTTTGGAAATATCATTTTAGCTGATGAAATCAACCGTTCTCCAGCAAAAGTTCAAGCAGCCCTGCTTGAATCCATGCAGGAAAAACAGATCACCATTGGCGATTCCACATATAAACTCGAAGAACCTTTTCTGGTGCTTGCTACACAGAATCCCATCGAGCAGGAAGGGACCTATCCATTACCTGAAGCCCAGGTTGATCGTTTCATGTTGAAACTCAAAGTAGATTATCCTAGCGATGAAGAAGAATTTGAAATCATCAAACGCATGGCTCATCCTGTACCCAAATTTGACATTAAACCAGTCATCAAAAAAGCAGACATCCTGGAAGCCCGTGATGTGGTGGATGAAATCTATATTGATGATAAGATATTCAAGTATATCGTTTCCCTCGTTATGGCCACACGTGATCCTGCCAAGGCCGGACTCAATGATCTGGAACCTTTGATTGAGTATGGTGCTTCCCCGCGTGCTTCCATAAACCTGGCCCTGGCTGCCAAGGCAAATGCTTTTATCAATCAGCGTGGCTATGTCACACCAGATGATATCAGAGCCATAGGCATGGATGTTCTAAGGCATAGAGTTCTGGTAACCTATGAAGCAGAAGCAGAAGAAGTCAGTAGTGAGGATATCGTACAGCGGATATTTGAAGTAACTGAAGTTCCGTGATCCAATCACAGCTCCCAGTATTCATAATGATCCATGTATAAATTAATTCGCAAGGAATAATAGCTTTTGTTAAATCGCGAATTACTAAAAAAAGTAAAGAAAATAGAATTAAGTACCCGACATCTCGTTAATGAAGTGTTTGGTGGTGAATATCACTCCGTTTTTAAAGGTCGGGGTATGGAATTCGCAGAGGTGAGGGAATATACACCTGGCGACGATATCCGTACCATCGACTGGAATGTCTCGGCCAGAACCGGAGCTCCTTACGTCAAACTTTTCGAAGAAGAGCGTGAACTGACGGTGATGATATTGGTCGATGCATCCGCTTCAGGAGCCTTTGGAACCCGTATTCAAATGAAAAGGACCCTGGCTGCAGAATTATCAGCCGTCCTGGCATTTTCTGCTGTAAAAAATAATGATAAAGTTGGATTAATCATTTTTACAGATCATGTCGAGAAATACATCCCTCCTCGGAAGGGTCGTTCACATGTTTTGCGGGTAATTCGTGAAGTCCTGAATCATGAACCTGTGCATCAGGGCACCAGTATTAACACTGCACTCGAATTCATGAGCCGCGTCATAAGAAAACGCTCCGTTACATTCATGATTTCGGATTTTCTTGATAAAGATTATGAAAAGAGCCTCAAACAGGCCAGTCGCAAGCATGATATGCTGTCATTTCATCTTCAGGATCCCTGGGAAATTGAATTGCCTAATCTTGGACTCATTCAGATACACGATGGTGAAACAGGGGAGACTTCTCTAATCAATACAGGCAAGGCCTCTCTGCGTAAAACTTACGAAGCCAAGTCCAGAGAGCGCTTTGATAAATTACAGGCATTCTTTAAATCCAGTGGTCTTGACTATTTGCCGATTCGGACTGATGTCCCCTATGTCGATCCCTTGATTAGCTTTTTCAGAAAGAGGGCATCCAGAAGGCGATGAGGATGCGGGCAATCATATTTGCAGTGTGTTTGAGCAGGTTATTTGCACTGGAAGCTCAATTTCAAGGCGATAGTCTCAAAGGCTCTCTCGGGGATGTTATCTCTTTTGGTTGGGATATTTCCCATGCAGAAGGTGCCGCTTTAACCTTTCGTGAAATAGATCTCGAGGGGACTGGTATTGAGGTTCTGGATAGGGAAGTCACACAAATCGAAGGTGGATCCAATTTACGTTTCACAACAGCCATCTATGATTCGGTAGGCATATATTCATTTCCGTCCTCTGTTGTTTATGTAGAGGATACAAATGGCCTTGATAGTGTATTTCTCGGTGGACCAGATCTCGAAATTACATCTGTCTTATCACCCAGTGATACAACATTCAGGGACATAAAGGGTATTCATAATATTCGAACCCCCATCAATCTTCTTTATGTTGTGATTATTATGCTTGTCCTGGCTATGGCCTACCTGATTTACTTCTTGATCAAGCGCAGGAGCAAATCAAAGAAAACGACCCAACTTCAAAAAATTATTGTACCTCCTGAAGAGGCGCATGTCATTGCACTACGGGCTTTCGACTCATTAAAGAGAACAAAGTATATACGTTTTGAACAATTTAAAGAATTCTACTCAGAGCTGACCCGTATACTGAAACAATATTATGAGAATCGGTATCTTGTGGATGCATTAGAGCAAACCACTTCAGAATTTCTTGTTACCATGGATTCTATGAGTGAATTTGATTCAGATATGATTAAAGACTCTCAGGGATTATTGGAAAAAGCAGACTTTATAAAATTTGCCAAGGCGAAAAGTGACGAAATTGAATCGGGGAAAGCTTTAACGCTGGCAATTGATCTAGTAAATCGTACAAAGATTCAATCTAATCAAGGAGATAACACGTGATAGATGTACAAAATGTTACCAAGTCATATGGAGCATTTGAAGCAGTAGATGACGTATCCTTCACTGTGGAGCAAGGGGAAATCCTTGGCTTTCTTGGTCCCAATGGAGCTGGAAAAACCACAATGATGAAGATGATCACCTGCTATATGCCTCCAACCGGTGGAAAAATTACTGTTGATGGTCTGGATGTCGTTAATGACTCCATGGGTGTCAGGAAGAAAATTGGCTATTTGCCTGAATCAACACCACTCTATGAGGAAATGGGTGTTCGAGACTATCTAAATTTTATAGCTGATGTAAGAAAAGTGAATGGTGCTGATAGAACGCGGGCAATGGATCGCGTTATCTCTGTCACCGGTCTTTCCAAGGTCATCCATAAAGATATTAATGAACTGTCCAAAGGGTATCGTCAGCGCCTTGGATTTGCACAGGCAATTATTCATGATCCTGAAATTCTGGTTCTTGATGAACCCACCACAGGTTTGGATCCCAATCAGATTATTGAGATTCGCAACCTGATCCGGGAACTGGGAGAGAGCAAGACAGTTATTTTCTCCACACACATCATGCAGGAAGTCCAGGCAACCAGTGATCGTGTCCTCATCATTGATCAGGGGAAAATCGCCGCTCAAGGCACTGCTGAGGAGCTTAAAGCCAGCATTGCGGGACAAATGCATCTTAACCTGGTTCTTCGCCATGCTGATAAATCAAAATTCATCGAAGTTGTGAATGGTATCGAACAGATCCATATGGAAGATATCAAACTGCAGAAGAATGGTGATATCGAAGCTGCACTGAAAGTCGATGCAGGAGCCGACCTCAGGGAACAGCTCTTCGATCTTGCTGTGAGCAATCAATGGAAAATACTAGAATCCTCTCCATCTTCATTCACACTTGAAGATGTGTTTAGAAAATTGACTAACTAAGGGGTCTATTCATGTCCGAAATTTTAGCCATCTATAGAAAAGAGATGAAGACATATTTCAATTCGCCCATTGCCTTCATCGTTATATCCTCATTCCTCGTCATCACCAACTGGCTCTTTTTTGATTATGGAGACTATCCATTCTTTGCCATTAATATTGCTGATATCCGTGGAATATTCGACTATGGAGCCATCGTTTTACTTTTTATTGCTCCAGCTGTATCCATGCGTTTGATTTCTGAGGAAAAACATCAGGATACATTGGAATTATTGGTAACCATGCCCATCACAGATATGCAGATTATCATTGGAAAATATCTATCTACACTGGTGATATTTGCCATCATCCTGGGTGGAACCCTGATTGCCCCCATATCTATTTCCTTTGTCGGTGACCTGGACTCTGGAATTGTGATCAGCAGTTATATCGGCTTTTTCTTTCTTGGCGCGACTTATCTGGCCATGGGTCTGGCTGCCAGCAGCTTTACCCGCAATCAAATTATCGCCTATATCGTTGGAATTGTCATCATTGCAGTCTTTTTCCTGATGAATGGCATGGCCAATGGTTCTGGACTCATCGCCACACTTTTTGAGAATCTGAGCATTCGCTTTCATTACCAGAATTTCTTTCGTGGCGTTCTGGATACTCGAGATCTGCTCTATTTCATTTCATTAATTTCTGTATCACTGCTCATCAGCAGTACGGCTCTGGCGAGTCGGAAGAATAAGTAGGGAGGAGCAGATCATGAATAGAAATAATACCTGGTCCTTTACCCTTATTGTTATCGGAGTCATTTTTCTGGTAAACCTATTTGCACAACAGCTTTTTGTGCGTTTTGATTTAACAGAGAATGAGCGCTATTCCATTATTGATGTCACACGGGATATTCTAGCTGATATTGATGAACCCATCACAGTCAAGGTCTACTACTCTGAAAATTTCCCACGACAACTTATATCTGTGAAGCAATATGTACTGGATATGCTCAATGAGTATCGTGCCTATGCAGGTTCTTCATTGGAGTATGAATTCATCCCAATCTCTGGTGAGAATCAGGAACTAGAGCAGGAAGCCATGTCGTATGGTGTCCAACCTGTACAGGCAAATATCACAGAAAGTGACGAGATTAAGGTTCAGAGAATCTATCTGGGAATTGTCTTCCTCTATGGTGATCAAAAGGAAGTTATCCCTTTTGCTCAGCAAATTGAACAACTCGAGTATGATATGACTGGTGCTATCAAGAAATTGAGTTTGGGTAGTCTCCCAAAAATTGGATGGCTCACTGGACATGGTGAACAGTCACTTGGTGAAGAGGGCGTAGCCAGAGCTACGGGTGAGATACAAAAGAATTATGAACTGGTAGAGCTCAACCTGAGTTCCGAAGATCAGATTCCTCAAGATATCAATACCCTTATTCTTACTGGAGCATCTGCTGAATTCAATGATCAAGATTTATATAAATTAGACCAGTTTATCTTACGCGGTGGTCGCCTCGGTCTCTTCTTGAATAAGAAAATCATCGATATGCAAAACCAGTATATGCCGGTACAGGATAACCGAACGAATCTTTTCTTTTTCCTCGAGCATTTTGGTGTGAAATATGGCAATCAGATCCTCCTGGATAAAAAATCCTACCAGGTTCAAGCCATGCAGAATTTAGGGTTTATGCAAATCCCCGTTGCTATGGATTACCCCTTTGCACCTCGGATCTCAAACCTGAATGAAGACAACCCTATTGTGAATCGATTGAATGAGCTGGGCTTCTTCTTTGTGAATGAAGTATCACAGACGGGTGATACCTCCCGAGTGGTCTTTACTCCGCTCATGCATACATCAGATATGACCGGATTTGCCATGCCAGATCAGAGAACCAGATCAATCAACATCTCTGCTGGCCAGCAAGTTCCAGACTATATGTATCGTGAAGGTTCTAAGACTATTGCAGCTGTGCTGGAAGGTGAACACTCCTCATGGTTTGGAAGCACCCGGCCTGACTCCATCTCTTTTCCTGAAATGCACCTCGCTGAATCCATCACGCCAACTGTCATGGTCGCACTGGGTAATGCTACCTTTACATCACAGCAATTTATGGTTCCTGCGAGTCTCACATTTCTGCTAAATACTGTGGATTGGCTCCACGACCGAAATGGCTTGATTTCAATTCGCTCAAAGAATGTTCAACCCTCCCAATTGGATGAGATGACCAGTGGAAAGAGACAAGCCTTGAAGTGGATAAACATTCTGCTTGCTCCCTTCCTGATTGTATTGTTTGGTGTGATCCGTTGGTATCTCCGTAACAAATCGAAAAATCTTGCAGGAGCTTGATCATGAAAAATAATCAAACCCTCTATGCAGCTGGTATTCTTGGCATACTGGCTATCCTCTATTACCTCACGCAGACAGGTGCTGTAGATACAAAAAGCATCGACACCGATAAGTTTGCATTTGACAGGAATGACATCTATGAAATCGAGTTAACGAATTCAGGCACCACGCTGGCATTTTCTCAAAATGAGGGTGGCTGGCTATTGGAGAATTATCCCGTTGATACGGTTCGCATGAATCAATTCCTCAATCTTTTTTCTGAATTGAAAATTGATCGACTGATTACACAGAACGCTGAGAAGCATGTCAAATATGAAGTGACGGATGAGAGCAGTCAAGTCCTTGCCAAATCTGAATCAGGAAAAGATTTATTACATGTAATTATTGGTAAGCAAGGAGCTAATTATCAGGAAACCTTTGTTCGAGAATATTCTGATGATGCAGTATTTGCTGTGAAGTCCAGTTTGGGTCAGTATAAGACGAAGACCCAGGCTGATTTCTGGGACAAAAGTATGACCCAGATTGATGTCAATCAAATCAACTACGTCGAATTGATTGGCGAAATGAATTATATCCTCCATAGGAACGGTCCTGTCTGGACGTTTGATGGGAAACAGGTTGATTTCGAAAAAGTTACCAGTATGCTAAGTCCTTTAAGTAATCTTAAGGGCAGCAATTTTGCTTCAGAGATAACTGCTGATAATGCCTTTTATCAAGGCATCTCATTGGGGTTTGAAGATGGGAGTAACCTGGAATTGACTTTTCACCTAAAGGAAGCGACTGGTGCTCTTCTTTTGGTCAAGGTGAGCGGAAACGATAAAATATTTGAGTATTCCAAGTCAGGTCTCAATCGCTATAAGAAGACATTATCTGATCTAATAGCAGACCCACCTCCAGAAACCTAAAATATCATAATTAGTCGATTAAAGGGATAGCTGGTCTATCCCTTTTTTGTTGCCAGCAAACAAAATGTTCGCTCATTAGGTTTCTCTATTCAATAAAAAATAATTGCACAATCAAGTCACAATGTGTATGTTGTCATACACATTATTTAGATGCATTTTGAAATCTTAACGCACGAGGATATCGTTGTGAAACAATACTTTAAGACCAATATTATTTTATTGTCCATTTTTACAGGCTTAATTTTGCCTTCAGTTCATGCACAAGATGTATTTGTGACTTCGTTTGAGTCAAACACGCTTGGCAGTATCCATAATCAAGGTAACTGGTCTATCGAAGACGGAACTGCAAATGTAACTGATGTTGCAGCTTCGGTGCATAGTGGTGCCATGGGTCTTTCATTTCTCGTTGACAATGCATCACTCGTCGTCAATAATGAGACTTTTTCTGGCAGTGTACAGGGTGTTTCAGGAATTGTTTACATCGATATGTTCGTGAAAATAAACGCCATGGCCAATAAGGATTTTGCAATAAGTGGCTACGATCTTTTTGGCGGGGGTAGTCAAAAACGTACCTTTGTTCTGGAATTCCAAACTCCAGAAGGAAATGGGGGAACTCTTCAAATCTATAATGGTGGATCAAAGCTCTACATTGGCAATTATAATTTTGGTGAATGGAACCGAATTAGTGTTAGAGTGGATTACATAAATTCAGCATATCAAGCCATTTTCAATGGTGGAGAGGCAGTGTCAGCATCCTTCCGGGAAACCTATACTCCAACGGCCTCAGGGACAAGACCTGCAGGAATCAAAGAATACCATGCCATGCGTTTTAATCTTGGCTATGACAGTGCAACCGGTAGCATAGATGCTGCAATAGATGATATATATGTCAGCACCACTCCCATAGCGGATGTTACTTTTCCAACTCTGGTGATCAGTCATTCTCTAGAATATGAACAACCCAATATTGGATCAATTAGTGTGAACCCAGACCTCGATGACTATCCTGATAGTACAGAGGTCACGGCAATCTTATCAATACCCACTGGATATCTGAATGAAGGATGGACAGGTGATCTATCAGGTACAGAGCTTGTTAAAACATTTTTAATTACCAGCGATATGGAGTTCAGTGCTCAGGTGGCTGTCGACATCAATAATCCACCGGCTCTATATACAGTTACTGTTACTCAACCAACCTATGCTACAATTACACTAACGCCTCCAGGTGGGCTCTATTATGACTACACTAATGTTACTGCCACACTGGATGTACCAGTGAGCTTTGTGAATCAGGGATGGACTGGAGATCTATCTGGTACTGATCTAGAGCAAACATTTGTTGTACATAATGACATGACAATTGGGGCCGTGGTGATCTATGATGATACACCACCCACTATCCATGAGGTATCCAGCGCTTCCGAATTTGAGGATATCTGTGAAAGTGATGATCTCAGACCTGGAGATATCATCGAACTTGCTGATGGTCAATATGATACAGGTGGAATTTCCATACAGGACATTGGCGGAACTTCCAGTCAACCCATCATAATTCGCGCCGCAAATCAGGGACAGGCTATTTTAGCAGGTGAATCTTACTTCAATTTGAGAAGGGCTGAACACATGCAGATCGAGGGCTTCTATTTTACCTCCGATCAATATACGGTGGTTAAACTTGAAGCCTGTAACAACATAAGAATTACTCGCAATACTTTCCAGATTACTGAGTCTGAAGGTGAAAATGGGAAATGGGTATACATCGGTGGAGTCTGGGATGATGCCACGCTCTTGAGCCACCACAATCGGATTGATCAGAATACTTTCAGGGACAAACACCAATTAGGAAATTTTATTACTATCGATGGTGGTGATAATGTTTCTCAGCATGACCGCATCGATCATAACTACTTCTATAATATTGGTCCACGTCACGATAACGAGATGGAAGCCATTCGAGTAGGATGGAGTCAGCTTTCACTTACAGATGGATTCACAGTTATCGAATACAATTTATTTGAAGATTGTGATGGTGACCCAGAGATTATCTCTATTAAGAGCTGCAAGGATACCGTCAGATACAATACCATCAAAAGTTCACAGGGTACGGTATCACTTCGCCATGGTGATGGTTCGGTCGTTCACGATAATTTCTTCCTGGGCGAAGGGAAGGAAGGCACAGGCGGTGTGCGTATCTATGCACGTAATCACAAGATTTATAATAATTATTTTGAAGGTCTCACAGGTTCCCGCTGGAATGCGGCCATCACCCTTACCAATGGCGATACGGATACGGGATCGCTGAGTGCACATTGGCGCATAGATAACGTAGCGATTTGTCACAACACATTGGTCAATAATTACTCTAACATTGAAATTGGATATGGTTATGCTGACAATTCCTGGTCACGTGAACCCAGAAATGTGACCATGGCCAATAACCTTGTTGTTGGAAGTCAAAAGGATCTAATAGAGATCATCAACGAACCCACCAACTTTACCTGGAGTGGGAATATTATGTATCAACAGGGTGCCTTTGGCATTGGCATGGAGGCTGCTGTCAACGAAATTAATGTTGTGGATCCCTTGCTCAGTAATGCGAATACTGATAGCCTCTGGTTGCTTAGTGATACCAGTCCGGCAATCGACGCTGCATTGGTGAACTATCTGAGTATTTCGGAAGACGTACAGGGGCAAGCAAGATCGGCCGCAAATGATGTTGGAGCAGATGAATATTCTAGCACACCACCCGCCCGTCGACCTCTGACAATTGATGATGTTGGACCTGACGCTGTTGATATTGTTTCAGTCGTTGAAGATTCAAATGTAATTCCAGCAACCTTCCAGCTTATCAGCAACTATCCGAATCCATTTAATCCATCTACTACATTGACTTATGAGCTGTCTAAAGCTTCCAAAGTCAACCTGACCGTTTTCAATTTATTGGGTCAAAAAGTTGAGGTCCTGGTCGATAAGCAGCAGGGAGCGGGAAAATATGCGATTCAATGGCATGCAGGGGATGGTCCTGCTGGAGTTTACCTCGCAGTATTGCATAATGGGAAGCGAACAAAAACTACAAAATTGGTTCTTATCAAATAACCATCACTATTAATTGCCACAAAAAAAGGGTAGTGATTAGCTACCCTTTTTTCATTTCTGTTGGAATATTTTATTCCCAGGATATTCCCAGCAAAGCGGCCAAATCTTCGGCTATAAAATTGGGAAACATCCCGTTTGCAGTTGGGTCTGTCCAAC
>Ga0307992_1000394_pt1 | contig 28229 bp, 15 predicted proteins | sample EllFjometagen133_FD_203162 | JGI IMG/M metagenome (GOLD analysis project Ga0307992, IMG submission 203162) | Marine microbial communities from Ellis Fjord, Antarctic Ocean - #133 | ecosystem: Environmental > Aquatic > Marine > Unclassified | place: Southern Ocean | collected 2014-10-08
TTACGATTGGATCTTTTTTAGCACTCATTGTGGCATGATCAGTGAGTGAGCATATTTCGTAAACAATCTCTTTTACCGATTTATTCTGATAACCTTCTTCTCGTTCTTTTATTAACCATGCATTCTCAGCTACGCGAGTCATATCGTGTGCAATCGGAATATTATATTTATTAGTGAATTCACGTAGCTCTTTCAAGTTTGCCATAGATAACGGTTGACCGCCTGCCATGTTAACAGTAGTTGCTATACTGATATATGGAATTCTATCGGCGCCTACTTCATCTATGAGTTTTTGCAATTTATTTATATCGACATTTCCCTTAAATGGATGGTGGCTTGAAGTATCATGAGCCTCATTAATTATTATATCTACAAATGTTGCACCGGCTAATTCCTGATGAAGCCGTGTAGTTGTGAAGTACATGTTGCCAGGGACAAAGTCACCTTTCTTAATCATGATTTGTGAAAAAATATGTTCCGCACCACGCCCTTGATGAGTAGGAATTAAATATTTATATGAATAATAATCTTGAATGGTTTTTTCAAGATGATAGAAATTTCGACTACCAGCATAGGCCTCATCACCCATCATTAATCCTGACCACTGACGATCGCTCATGGCATTTGTTCCACTATCTGTTAAGAGATCAATATATACATCTCTAGATTTAAGTAAAAAAGTATTGTAACCAGCTTCTTTGATTGCTGCAATCCTTTCCTCTTTTGTGGTCATCCGAAGATGTTCAACCATTTTAATTTTCCATGGTTCAGCCCATGATTTATTATCAGACATTAGATTATCCTTATAATTTTTCTTGTAATAAAAGTGATGAAAATTAAGATTAAATAGTAGTGTTTTGCACTACTTCAAAAACATCATTTTTCCTGTTTCTGAATAATATTCGTCAATTTCGGATGTCACATCTTGATGTGTTTTGATTTGGTAAAAATACACTCCAGCATGAGATAGATTGTTTTGGCTGTCTAATCCATTCCAGTTTATAGTATGAGATCCTTTTGGTTGCGTTTTCTCAACTAAGTTAATTACTGTTTCACCCTTAATATTATAAATACTAATAGTAATTTCACTTTCTACGGGCAAATTGTAACCGATTGTAGTTGAATTAAAGAATGGATTCGGATAGTTTTCTGCTATAGTATATTCATATGGGGGACCACCCAACTGCCTAAAAGTATAAATCTCCTCTCGGATTTCAGGAAGTAATCTGTGAATGTTGTTACCTGGGCAAGAAGTATGTTCATAATCATAATAATCACGGTGACCAAGTAATACTCTATCTTTATAGTCAAATTTATCTGCTAACCAAGCAAATAAATGAACTGCGGCATCGTGTGACTCTTGCGTGAGCTGATCATTACAAGGATATGCCGTATAAGGAGGATGATAGCATCCCAAAATACACACACCCAAATTACCTGTATTGTGGCTCATTACGTGAGCACCGATAACTGTTTCCGGGCGTCCTTGAAAAATATTACCGGCTTTATCAATTAAGAAATGGTAGGCTATGTCAGTCCATCCTCTTCCGTCAATATGAAAATCTTGAATAGATTTTACTGCAGCAATGCCTTCTTGCAAAGTTTTTGCTCCCCAACCGGCAGCATGGTGTATTGTAAGTTTATCATAATAGGGCATTGTTGAATAATTACCGTTTGGAGGTCGCGCACCCCATTCTTGTCGTGATATAATTGTAGGTTTTGGAATATCAGTTTGATAGTAGAATGGTTTTGCGGCTATATTTGGATAAATTTCTGTATCTACAGGAAATACACCCTGCTCCAATATTTTTACTATACTATTATCAGTTACTTCAATTTTTACTTCAAATTGACGTGAATTGTCTGCTAATTCATCATTGTATGTTGCTATCCATCTATCCGAAAATGGTTCTTCAAATAAATGTGCTGAATTCCAATCTGACCAAGTATCGGATGAATTAAGAAAACGAAAATATATTTCAGGTTTTGATGTGCTTTGCAGACGAATTGCAACGCCCTCAATCGGTAATTTATCGGAATAATCAGTAGATTTTGCTGATATTTGAGTTATACTACCAACTTTAACCAATATTGGAGTTGATTCAAGTTTTATCGGCTCGGTAGTTTCAAGTAAAGCTGCTGACACTGAAGAAATCGGTAAAACTAAAATCACCAACCAAAATAGTATTCGGATTCTATTTGTATAGTTTAACACAGATTATTTTGATATTTAATCCCTAAAATTTCACTCCAAATGATACCCTGTGTATGCCTTGTAATCGACCAAAATCTACATATGAATAATCTATTTTTAAAATAGTGGAACTACTCCATAAACGATAATGTAACCCACCACCCAGTGACATTCCCCCTTCAACATCTTGACGGAATAAATTTGCGTAACCGCCACGTAAGAAAAATGTTTCTTTAAATGCAAATTCCATTCCGGTATTTACTGCTTCGGTATTATCATTTGGGTGCATTGCGTCTAAACCATAAGTTAGACGGAGATTGTCAGTATTTAGTAATTCACCTGATATTCCTACACGAAACATAAGCGGTAACGGAAAATGATCAGTTTCATAGATTGCATTAACAAACTCGACATTGCCTTCATTATCAGGATCGGGATCAACGCTAATTTTTTGATCTCTACCTGTCATTTGCATTTTACCACCATAGTTAGATAGACTAGCACCAAGTCTCGTTCCAAAGAACGGTGTTACAAATAATGCTCCAAGATCTGCAGCATATGTCGATGCAGTGGCATGCCAAATGCTTTGCTGAATATATTTAACGTTTCCACCAATTGAAAATTTATCTGAAAGCTTTCGTGCATAACTAAGATTAACCGCTAAGTCACTTGCATCCCATAGTTCACCGGTTCCTTCCGGTAAAAATACTGTACGAACAGCATCATCGGGTATATTTAAGCTTGTAATACTTATTCCAACTACACCAACTTGGCGAATGTTTAAAGCCAAAGCAATATAATTGAAATTGGTTTCAGCTAGCCAATTTGTATTAACAAACATCGTTTCAATACCCTTAACGTTTGCTAATCCCGCCGGATTCCAAAAGATGGAACTTGCATCGCCATTCATGGCGACGTAAGCATTCCCCATGGCTGTGCCACGAGGATCGACTCCAATCTTTAAAAATTGTGCGGCAGTTGTGCCCGTTTTAGTAATGGTTTGGTCATTTTCAAGTTGTGCGTTTAATTGATTAAATAGAAAGCCGAACACAACTACAAGATATACAATTGATTTAATTTTGTTCATTTGTCCGCTCCTCTATTTAATAACCGCAAAACGGCCAATTTTTTCACCTAAATCTCCTGCATCTACATGAAAAATATAGACGCCATAGGCGATTGGAAAATTATCTTTTGTAGTTAGATCCCAGTATTTTTTACCATCATCGATTGTAGAATCATGGTGCAAAGTCTCAACTAACTCGCCGGACATTGTAAAGATTCGTATATCGCATTTTGCGGGTAAATGATTAAAATATACCCGATGTGGTCCACGATCTCTTGGGTTTTGATGATCAAGTTGCTCCAATACATTGGTTACTACATATGGATTGGGAACTATAGATATATTATCTAAGTCATCTTTCCCTATCTCATTATCAATTTTTGAGGCATTTGTAGTGAAAGTGTATACATCAGCATTTGAGAATGGTCGTTTAGTGGCTAGATAAAAAATATCACCATCAACAGGAGCAATAGGAGTTTCTTCCTTTGGCTCATAAAAAGTTATCTCATAAGTGGCATTATACCCGGTATCACCATCAAATAAAACAAATGTTTTTCCTGCTTCCCAATCTCCTTGTCCTATCGGTAAAACAGCAAACCTTATGGCCTTAGGAGTCATGCCTGCAGTCACCTCATAAATTTCGAAAGGTGCATTCGCGCCAAATTCACCGATGCTTACATTAGAATTTGAGAATCGTACCTCAAAATCACCCGGATACTTTTTACCGGGTGGTGAACCGCTATAAACACCAAATGTAGCGGTATAATTCGTCGCACTAGTTGAACTCCAAACAGAATTTGAGTTATCAACTTGCAATTCGTTATCTTGAACAAAGATTTGTAATCCATCAAAAATCGGATTTGCTTCTTCAAAGTTCAATAGTTCGCTGTCTATTATTGGGAAATAAGTGTATTGGACTTCATAAGTTGTGCCATCGTTAAGATTACCTCCGCTGATTGCCATTACGCGACCATAGGGCGCATCAAGTTCATAATCCGTTCCATGCGTGTACACAGTTGAACCGTTCTTATCTTTTAAGACGAATGTATCACTATTAATATTTTTGTATTGTAATCCAATAAACTTGTCTATTTTTGCGATAAAGCTTGCAACAATCGGTGTTGTTTTTTCCAAAGAAAACCTAGTCGGTGATTCCGCAAAGGCAACAGCAAACTTATCTTGATCCTCAATTTTCATCGGATCGACAACTTTTATCATTAATTCACCAGTTGCCATGCCTTCTGAATGAAAAATAGTATTATTATCAATATTCCCTTCAACGTATCCTGTAGCCGGGGCTCGTGGAGTTATTTGGAGAGTGTTTAAATCAAAAAATAGCTCGTTACTTTCGGGATTAAGAGTAATTTGTTTAGCACATTCCGATGGAGCGATTTTTAACTCTTCATCACCATGGTCATACGAAACAACAGCGTAATAGTAATTTTGCCCGTTTACGACTTTATTCGAATCAATAAAAGTATGTCGGATTCCTGTATTATTACCAAGATTGTATGGTGTTCCGTGTCCGGAATATGGAATATCGCTTAAACCGCTAAATTCATTATCAAGGTCAAATTTAGCAGATGCTCCACCTACCATCTCTAATGGTGTGAATAAAAATTTAGATCCGAATGCATCAGTTATTGTTTGTTGATCTAAAAATTGAGGGTCAGTACTGCGGTATATGGTATAACCCTCAAAATCATTTTTCTCTGAAATGGGATCTATCGATGACTCGGCTATGTCATCCCAATACAAAGTAACCTGTTCATCGCCGGCTACTGCTTTTACATTTGGTTTTGCTGGTGGTTTAGCAAATTGATAATTCCGTTCATATATCTGCTGTGCAGTTACCGCATTTAGTGTGAGGTCATTATAGCTTTGTCCTACAGTTAATGCAATTGAGAATCTCCGTGACTCACCAGCCGGTAAATTAATTGGACCGGAACTATAAATAAAAACATAATCACCGGCTGTGTAGGCATTTGTAGTATCAAAAACACCAGGCGTTAATAAGTTTGTGTATACATGGTGGTCATATGCAATTGAGTTGTTACCACCAAATTGAGGAGCAGAAAAACCCGTTAACCCGACCATATCAGACTCGTCTAAATCTGTCCATTCAAAATTTGGTTCTCCAGGTTGCCTAATATCAAAAGGATCACCGGCTGTTGGTACTCCATCTCCTTCTCCAATATCACCGGTATTTGGTAATCCATCAACACCAACATCATGTTTGTCAATATTCCAATCATCATCATTATCGATGTCATCACTTTGTGATTCATCAACCATTCCATCATTATCATTGTCAACACCATCGTATGGATTGCCGGGGCTTTCCAAGAATTTATAACCGAAATAGCCGGGTGATCTGCCGATTACATCACTTTTTCCGTCTGCATCCCAAGCATAAACCATATCAATCTCTTTCTCGAAATACGATAGATCATCCTGCCAGTTGTTTGGACCGCCGACATGCGGATCACCCCACATTCCAAATAGCACTTCATTTAAATCTTTAGGGCTTGTATTAGTTACTTTATAAATCAGGAATATTATATCCTCAGCAAGTGGGTTTGCCCATTGGTAGTACCGAAATTCTGTTTCCAAACCAAGTCCTTTTCGGGTGGAGTCATCAGGAAATGGATAATAATCAAATTCTTTATTCATACGGTCGTCAACAACAAAAAACGATTCCATATCAGAATTCGAGGCACCCTGTTTTAGTGCGCCGGGCCATTTATATTCACGTAGATTTTCATTATACCAACCTTCCGGCCAACTATCGGGCTTGCCATCACCATCTCGATCGATATCGTTGGAAGTTGGAATGTAATTACTTACAGGATCGGCATAAGGTACTCCAATACTGTTATACGCTAATGGTTCCCATCCCCAAAATTCTTTACCATCGGGAGATATTTCAGGATATGAAATTAATCCATCACTAATAACATAGGCAAACCAAGAAGTATCACCATTGTCAATTTCATAATAGGCATCTTGATGACTGCGGGGAGTTACTTCAACTTTGGCACCGATAAATGGACCAAATTCATAGCCATAGCCAAGACCTTCCCATACAATATCGGTAATTTTATTAGTAGGACTAGAAATGGAACCATAATTCCAAATTTCAGTCGTGATCTTATTTCCATTCAAAACACCTTTTTGTCGGCGTAATACCTGAGGATCGTCGGCTGCTTGTTTGCTAAGAATGTCATTTCGCCAGTTGTCATAATCTTTAAGTTCAGATTGTGTCCAAGTTTTTTGAGGTCCTTGTTTATATTGTTCTTTTTTGTTGGATTTGAACAATGACCATTGAGCATTTAGAGAATTAGTTAAAAGAACCAATCCAATAATAAAAATTATTTTGCTTTTAGTAATACTTGTGAAATATTTCATTAGTTATAATCCCTTATTTCTTAAAATTCTAATGATAAGCCAAATTGTACAGAACGCGGTGTACTATAATAACTAGCACGTTGTTGATATTCTTCCCAAGTATGAACCCCTGTTTCACCATAATGAGAAGTTAGCGCGTCTGTTTCCTCTATAGAGCGGGTTGCATATGTATATCCTGCCCGTCCTGTATCATTAAATACATATCTTTCATTTCTAGTATCAAATAGATTGAATACTTTTGCGAACAAAACAACGTCGAACATGCCGAGGCTTAAATTCTTGAATACTCTTAGATTCACGCTTTTCTGCAATGGTTTTCTCTGACTATTAGGGTCAGGAACATAGTTTGCATTTGGTATATTAGGAGTATATGGCCACCCTGCAGACATTTTACCGATTATACTTAAACCCCAATTTTGCGGTTCACTAATAGTTATAGTTGCATTGAGGATATGCGGTTGATCCCAGCTCAATGGAACAATTCGTTTTTCTTCTTCCTCACCGGTTAATGAATTGAAATAGAAAGATCCACTGGTAACAGAATTACCTTCTGTTATTTGATATGAATAATCAAGAAATGCTGATGTTTTAGTTTTTGGGTCCCATCGTTTTGTTAAACTCACAGTTAATCCTTTTACACTTCCAAAATCTTTATTTAAATATACGGAATACGAAGCTGGTCCATAATTGGATGATAAATATGATATTGACTGAGTTGCCAATAAATCGCGAATGTCTTTATAAAATGCACTAACATCAACCGCCAAAACATTTGTGAATTGCTGCTGTAATCCAAATTCGTATAAAACTGTTTTTTCCGGTTTTAAATTTGCATAACCTACAGTTGGTGATTGGTTTGCTCCAAAAACTCGGGTTCTATATAATTGGTTTAATGGTGGCAATTGATAGAAATGGCCATATGAGAAATGTAAAATTCCTTCATCAGTAATTGGAAATGAAACTCCAAATCTTGGTGAGATCATTTGCTTAGTAGTTGCATCTTTTCTTTCACCTTCAGGATCTAATAAATCGACTATATAGTCATCATTTGGATCAAAATAATCATATCTTAAACCGGCATTAATGACCATATTAGGATATTCAATCTTGTCTTGTATATAAGCCGACGTAAACATTGCTTGTTTATTATAATAACTATGACTTGGTGATTCGTTCTTTGGAAGAACAGTTGGTTGAGTATAAGTCTGATTATCATAAAGTACGGTGAAAAAATCTTCTTCGAGATCATCAATCCTAAAATTTAAACCGCTTTTTAATTCATGACGTTGTGTAATTTGACTAGTTATATCAAATTTGCCACCCATGGATGATGAATTTCTATATAGATGACCCATCTGTGTACCGCCAAATACAAACGTAGTTGTTGGTGGAGCACCTTGAATATTATTGGTCGATACATATCCGGGATTATCAGTGTCTATATATATTGCATTAGTATCTGCATATACATATCTTTCATATTCAGTATTTGCAATAAAGAAGTTTGCTTCATAATAAGTTTTTGTGAATGCCTGCGACAGTTTAATGGAATAATTGTTATTACTTGTATTATAATTATAAATACCGTCCGGATTGAATTTGTATAAATGTACATAAGATTTCCAAGAGCGATCATCATGAATAAGCTGAGTTGATAACTTAATTTTTGGTGTTATTCTATACGTTAGTTTAGTTAATAAATTTAATCGTTCACTTGGATTCATTGGTACATATTCATTGTCACCATTGTTTTCAATATACCAAAAATCTGAATAACGAAAATCCGAATAATCATTTGGGTTATGCTCACGCCTCCCATATAAATATCCTTCATTATTGGTGTATCGGCCACTTACGTTAAAGGTGAAATTTCCATCTTTTGATAATAGAGGGACAGGACCTGTAAATGTACCTTCCATTACTTTATTTGAGGCAAAATTTAATTTATCAATATTCATGAAAAGGTCGCTATCATCGGAAAGATAGTCACCGGTATAAACTGATAGATTTCCACTATAATTTGGACCACCTTCAGCAATTTGAATATTCACAATTCCACTCATCGCATTTCCATATTCTGCGTTAAAAGCTCCACTAACAACCTTCATTTCCTGCAATGCTTTGTTTGATACACTAACCGCTAATCCATTAGTGAAGAAAGGATTGGCTACGGAAATTCCATCAATATAATATCCAACTTCGTTGGAACGACCGCCGCGGATGTGCAATTCGCCCCCGGCGCCTACATTCACACCTGCCTGCGTAGTTAAGACTCCGAGGAATGTTTCGACAGGCAAATCCTTAATTTCATCAGATGTTGTGATCTTTTGAGATGCGGTAAGGTCTTTTCGAACTAATGGCCTGTCAGCTGTTACCACAACTTCTTGTCCTTGTAATACTTCTTGCGACATTCTAAAATCTCTAATTGTGGTTTGCCCAGTACTCACTCCAAGATTGATCACAGAATATGTAGCATACCCAATATATGATGCTTTTAGAGTGTAATTGCCTGGGACTACATTCAATATTACATAGTATCCGTTTAAATCGGTGGCGGCGCCAAGCGATAATTCGCTGATATATACATTTACACCGGGTAACGGTTCACCCGATTTTTCATCGGTAACCGTACCGGAAATCTTTCCGCCTGCAGCCCAAATTGATGTAGTAAAGATCAGTGCAATTAAAATTGATTGGAAGTATCGCATAGAATAGTCCTATTTGTTGTTGATAATAATATTCATATAAAATTATAGCCGGAAATTTACATTGATTTTCCATCTACATAAACAATATTATTTAACATTAACTTTAAAGATAATATGTTTTTTTAATGTATGATTGAAAAAAACTTATTAACTTATAAGCAATATTATCCTTTTAATTACTTATTAAAACTGGAGGAAAGATGAAAAAAACAGTTATTAGTTTATTATTTATAACTTTTACGGTTTCATTCTTATTTGGGCAAGGATTTGACCAAATTGGGGTTGCCCCACCATATGGTGATATGTTTAGTGGTGAAGCACAATTATTGATAGATTTAGCTTCAAATAGTGGACGTAGCGGTGCTGCCGGTACTGACGTTGACCAAGATGGAAAATATGAATATTGGCATACTACATATGCCCCTGGAGGGATGGTTTACTGTTTTGAACAATCCGCAAATGATACATTAGAATTAGTTTGGATGTCAGATACATCTTCAGCTAGCAATGCAAGTACACCACGTGATGTAAAAATAAGTGATTTAGACAATGATGGAAAACAAGAAATAATATTTCAAGTAGGCGGGACTTTAGTTGAAGCAGATGGCACACCTACACCGAAAAAAGGTATTCATATTTATGAATGGGATGGAGCAACTGATAATGGATATGGTGAGATGCCTGCTTTTACAATCAATTTGGGTACAGGGTTAAATGATACCTTAGATTATGCAACTATTGAGAATTTTAATATTGGCGATATTGATAGTGATGGTAAACAAGAATTATTGTTGGCAGTTAATGGGTCTTCTACAGCAGCCTTTGGAACAAAAGATGGATCACCAGCATTTTCAGGTGACAGATTTATGATCGTATCAGTAGACGGAGATATTGGAGCAGCATTTGGTACAACAGCTAAGATTGAACATCAAGCATCACCAAAAGATATGGATATGGATGGAACCAATGATAATGGATTAGGCGGCGGTAGTCCTTCCGATATGGTGATGGCTGATACAGATGGTGATGGTTTTAATGAAGCAGCCTGTTTTTTATATAATAATCTTGGAGTATTTTTTATAGAAGCTACCGGTCCCGATACTTACGTAACTGGTACTTTTGATGATCAATATTTACACAGTGATGATGATTTCACTCTTGGAGGATCTGCTGCCGATATGGATGGTGATGGGAAAGATGAGGTCTACGTAGCGGGTTACTTCGCAAATAGAGTATTTGTAATTAAAGATATGGACGGAGATGCTCTCAACTTTGATAAAGCAACAGAATCTGCTAGCATTTTAGATGGTGGGTTTGGAGTTACTGCCGTACCGGGATTTGGTGTGGTGGTAGGTGGTAGCGCGGCACCGGGGAATGATATAACTAGATATACATTCACTGGAACAGATGTAATGGATACTTTGCACTGGGTTGGCGATACAACCGCACTCACTGACCAAATGAGTGGTTGGGCGTTTAAAGTAACAGATGCATTTGATTCCGATAATGATGGTAATTTGGAATTTGGACTACCGTACCAAGCAGTTATTGATCTAGTCGATACAGACAATGATGGTCAAGTTGATTCAATATCTCCAGTTGATAATCGCGTTTTCCGGATAGTAGAATGGAATGATAACAGTGTTGGTGTTAAAGATATTACGATTATAATGCCGAGTGATTATAAACTTGAGCAGAATTATCCAAATCCGTTTAACCCAACTACAAATATTTCATATTCATTGCCAATTCAGAATAATATTTCAGTTAACATCTATAATTTCTTAGGTGAGCATGTAGTTACGTTATTAAGTAATGAACAACAACAGGCTGGAAATCATGAATTGATTTGGAATTCGTTAGATAAAAATGGTTCTCGCGTTCCAAGTGGTGCATATTTTTATGAATTGAAATACGGTAATTTCTCTCAAACAAAAAGGATGACTTTACTTAAATAATTAGAAACCAATTCTAAAAAAGCCCCTGTAAACATCAGGGGCTTTTTTATTCTATTGTATATTTATCATTCTTAGTAATATCTGCATATTCTCTTTAACTAAATCTGAGCATAAAACAATGAAAGTATTAAAATATTCATTCATCTTCTTAGTCATTTTTTTAATGTATAATTGTACAGCATCTAGAGAAATGCAAACTTCAAATTCTTCTCAAATGTTAACTCAAAAGATAAATTCAGCAATAAAAGAATCTGGATTGAAACCAAATATGGGAATTAAGGTAAAGTCTCTTAATTCAGGAAAAACACTATACTCGTTGAACTCAGATCATCTTTTTATACCGGCAAGTAATAATAAAATCTATACTGCCTCTGCAGCGCTGCATTATTTATCACCACAGTTCAGATTTGAAACTTCTGTTTGGATTGATAGCACACAACAGAATTCTGATCACGTGCCACGACTAGTCTTAGTTGGTGGGGGAGACCCCGATATATTTCTCCGGGAACTTGAATCAATCGCTAAAGAAATAAATAAATCAGTTAAATCCATTGATACAATTATTATAGACAATTCTTTATTTGACGACACTCAATTAGGTCCCGGATGGATGTGGGATGAAGGATCGGGGTGGTACGCAGCACCTGTAGATGCACTTTCTTTTAACGATAATTGTATCGATATAACAACTACACCTGGTCCTATTGGTGAAAAACCTTTAGTAACAATCAACCCACCAACAAACTATGTTGAAATTAGAAATGAAGCTGTTACTGTTAGCGATACGATTGATTTTGTAGGTTTTGATATTGAGAGAAGATGGTGGAAAAAAAATAACATCTTCGATATTGAGGGGGAAATATTTTATACTGAAGGGGAAGATGTCTATTTTAGAAATGTTGAAAATCCCGCGTTATATACTGGTACTGTTTTTGCCGAATTGCTTTCAAAGTATGGAACTGAAGTGAAAACTGTTGTTATTGAAGGTGAAAAAAGTGAAAATATGATTCCTCTTTATACATATTATTCAGAACCACTAGCATCTTCAGTGACGAATTTTCTAAAGACTAGTGATAATTTAAGCGGAGAACTTTTTGTAAAAATGATTGGTCATGCAACAACATTCGAACAGGGTAATTGGGATAATGGAATGCATGCTATTAAAACATTTCTAAATGATGAAGTAAAAATTGACACAACACTAATGAGAATTGTGGATGGCTCTGGATTATCGCGCTATAATTCTACATCACCAAATCAGTTTACACAATTATTAGAATACATGTATTCCAATTATACAATAAATGCTGAATTTTTATCTGCATTACCAACTGGCGGATGGGACGGTACTTTAAAAAATAGAATGGATGCTATTGAGTATGACCGCGGAATTCGTGCAAAAACAGGGACTATGTCAGGTGTGAGTTGCTTGTCCGGCTATGCATATACAGAAAACGGAGAACCATTAGTATTCTCTATTATGATGAATGGCTATGTTGGTAGTTCAGCCCCTTATCGAAATTTGCAAGATAGGATTTGTGAAATTCTCATCAATATAAATTGATATTATTGTGATAAAAAAAAGGGCGAGTATACTCGCCCTTTTTTTTAATAAAGTAATAAGTTATACTTTATTTAACGTAAGTCATTTTCCGTATTTTAACAACATCACCAGCTTTAAGCTGATATACATATGTGCCGGTAGGTACTGTTACACCACTATTGTCTTTTCCGTCCCATGTTACACGATATTCACCTTGAGCAAGGTTCTGGTTTACCAATGTTTTTACTGCATGTCCTAACATATCATAGATTGTTAAGGTAACTAGCTCATCAGAAGAAATTTCTAATGTGATATTTGTTGTTGGGTTAAACGGATTTGGATAGTTTTGGGATAGTTGAATATTTTCTGGCATATGATTGTTTTCAAGCTCAACATCGACAGTGTTACTTATTTCAATAATAGAAAGAATTCTATCATCAGCCCAAACACCTCTATCTGTACTGTAATTCACAAAAACATATTCCGCTAATCCATCACCATCCATATCGTTAGCAAGATCCCCATAATATAACCGGGGGGTTAGAAGCGAGGCAGTCTCAACACCAACGGCATTCATTGCCACCTCATAAAGATCATAAATTATATTCAAGGTCCAACTTGTATCATCTTCTAAATTACCAGTACCGTTATATTCTAAATCAAAAATTTGACCATTTGCCTCCCCTGCAATCAGAAGATTGACATTACCATCTTTATCAGGATCACCCGTTACCATCCTCCTTAAAGCCGCATTTGGAAGAATACCACCGTCCGGTTTTGTGTTTTGGGGAAGTTGATAAAACGGTATAATATCATTTGTTGTTATTGCAGAGTTATCATTGATGTCTTGTATAAGAAATAATTGCATCTCAGGTTCGGTTCCGCAGATAAATAATTCATTTTTTCCATCATTATTAGCGTCCAGAATGTGCATACCATCAAGAGAGCCATAATCAGGACCAAACACCTTTTCTAAACCATTAACATATTCATAGGTATTTTCTCCAGTATTTTCATGAATCCTTAATGTAAACTTATTCCATACCATTTCAAAAATATCAGTTAAGCCATCATTATCTAAATCACCAGTGATGGTTGCAAAGTTTCCACCCGTCTCATCATTTATATAATTATATTCAATTACCCAAGTTCCAAAAAAGGACAATTCCCCATCAACTGAGGCAACCAAGACCTCCCTGCCTCTATCGCCGGACCGAACTCCAATAACTAATTCGTTCTTACCATCCTTGTCAACATCTTCAATTAACATGCTGTAAGGATCCCAATTAGTTGAATCAGGCACATCAAAACTGGTAGAGGCGGTTGGCTCAAAGGTTCCATCTAGTTGTTCCATGCCATACTTGTTTTCACCAACTGGAGTCGTACCCTTATCCCATTCGAAAATAAAAATTCGTGGTGGGTTAACATTTTCCGCTGACCAGACTGAAGGAAACCCTATAGCAATATCTACTTTTCCGTTATTATCTACGTCACCGACAGTCATGCCTAACCAGCTATTACCGGAGAAGGGGAACTTATAGTACCATACCATCTCGTAAGTATTATCGCCAGTGGCTTCATACATAAAGACATAATTACTATCTAGGTCGGTGTAACCTGTAATAAACTCACCCCACCCGTCTTCATCTGTATCAAAACCAGCAATAACTTTTGCATACTCTGAAAGTGTGCCTTCAGCTTGGAATGGAATCTCGGGTAAAGTCCAGACCTCGCTCCATGTATTTTGTGCAAAGAGATTTGTAGCAAACAAAAGTGAACAAACGATTAGTAATAGTTTTTTCATTTGTAACTCCCAAATTATATATTATAGATTAAAGAACTTATTAATTTATAACAATACAATAATTATATGCTGTTCGAATATCCATAATCAAAATGATATATCACACCACATCGCTACAGTTGATAAAAAAACGAGGATGTATATGATTTCACAGTTCTTTGCATTGGCAAGTGTTTTAAAATAACGTAAATTATTAACGAAGTTTAGTATAGTTGGATTCTGTCGTTATCCTTAAAAAAAGGAGAGCTTGTTGGAAAATCTTGAAAGAATTATAGCAGACTTTGCAAATTACGCTTGGGGTCCATGGTTGCTGGTCCTGCTCATAGGGGGAGGCACCTTTTTCCTGTTCTATTCGCGAGGAATACTATTCCGATATTTTTGCCATGCGGTTGATATTATTCGCGGAAAATATGACAATCCCGGTGACACAGGGGACATTTCACATTTTCAGGCTCTCTCTAGCGCCTTAGCCGGTACTATTGGGATGGGCAATATTTCTGGTGTAGCAATTGCTATTTCGACCGGTGGTCCAGGGGCAATATTCTGGATGTGGGTAAGCGCCATTGTTGGAATTGCTACAAAATTTTTTACCTGCACGCTAGCGATTATGTATCGTGGAAAAGATAGTCAGGGAAATATCCAGGGCGGACCAATGTATGTAATAACTGAAGGATTGGGTAAAAAGTGGAAACTACTTGCAGTTCTATTTAGCTTGGCAGGTTTGATTGGTTGTCTCCCTGCTTTCCAGGCAAATCAATTAGTACAAGTTTTACGCGAAGTAATATTTATACCTAATGGTTGGATTGGTGATAACCATTTTACTTTCAATTTATTGAGTGGAATGGTAATTGCCGGAATGGTATCTATTGTAGTTTTGGGAGGAATATCTCGAATTGGTGCAGTTACTTCACGTGTGGTACCAGCAATGGTCGTTATCTATTTCACCGCTGCAATCTGGATTGTGTTTTCCCATTTTCAAGAAATTCCCGGCTATTTGATGTTGATTGTATCCGATGCATTTACCGGAAAGGCAGCGGCTGGCGGAGTTTTGGGAACAGTAGTTATCACCGGTATTCGCCGTGCTGCTTTCTCCAACGAAGCGGGAATAGGCACAGAAGCAATGGCACATGGTGCAGCAAAAACCGAGGAACCCGTTCGCGAAGGTTTAGTAGCAATGCTAGGGCCATTTATCGATACCATTATTGTTTGCAGTACCACAGCCCTGATGATTCTAATTACCGGTGTTTGGGAAGGCAGCAACGCGAGTGGCGTTACCCTTACAGCTAATGCTTTTGATCAGGCAATGCCCGGAGTTGGCGCAATTTTACTTATTACCTGCGTTTTATTTTTTAGCATGAGCACCATGTTCAGTTATTCATATTATGGCACTAAATGTTTGGGCTTCTTAATTGGAGCAGAGCGTAAACATTATTACAACTATTTTTATGTGACGTTAATTGTAGTGTCTTCTGTAATCTCACTGGATATGGTAGTTAACATCATTGATGGTATGTATGCCCTGATGGCTATTCCAACCATGATCTCCGCCCTCATATTAGCACCCAAAGTGATGAAAGCTGCCCAGAAGTATTTTGCTGCTATTAAGTCCTGAGCATTTTGACAAACTCAACATAGTTTTATCGAAATGCTGAAAGAATCTTAGAGAACATCATAAATACAGACAAGTTAAACCCTTAGCTGAAATCCTTAGAAAAGTCTATGCAAACAATATCATAATTATATCAAGACTTGTTGAATTTTATGGAAAAGTATATGTAAATAAATGCCTATTTATTAATGGTAGTAAACCAACCAATTTTAGATGGTTTACTTTTGTGGCAGAGAGAGACTTTAATCCTCTGAACTTTAGGTTAAATCTCAAATTAAAGAATATAGCTTGGTACCTTCGTAAATATTTGACCAAAGCGTAAATCTATTTATGAACATTAGTTCTAAGGAAAAAGAATATTCTTGGATATAGAATTAATCGAAAGAGCCCCGTATTGAATTATTTCGTTGATTTTATATGTAAAAAACTAATGTTGATAATTGAAATTGATGGTTATACACATAGATTTGAAGATGTTGTAACTAATGATGACAAAAAACAGAAAGATTTAGAAAGCATTGATTTTATAGTATTGCGATATAGAGATGAAGATATTTTAGATAACATATATAATGTCGTTACCGATATTGAAGATACGATAAAAGAAATATTGAATAAATAATTCACTTCTTTGAATCTCCCCTCGAGGAGAGATAGTTTTGTCCCTCTTTGGAGAGGGATTTAGGGAGAGGACTTACAATAGGTAATCAAATTTAATATAAAAAAGGGCGAGTAATACTCACCCTTTTTTATATAGTAATCTACTGCTTTATTTTACGTAAGTCATTTTCCGTATTTTTACAACATCACCAGCTTTTAGCTGATATACATAAGTACCGGCTGGTACGGTTACACCACTATTATCTTTTCCGTCCCATGTTACACTATATTCACCTTGAGCAAGGTTTTGTTTTACTAGCGTTTTTACTGCGTGTCCTAACATATCATAGATTGTTAAGGTAACGAGTTCATCAGATGGAATTTCTAATGTGATATTCGTTGTTGGGTTAAACGGATTCGGATAATTCTGTCCAAGTTTATATCCGTCAACGACTGCATCTGTCTGTTCGATTCCAACTGTCGGAGGATCTACAGGAGGATCTACAGGGGGATCTGTTGTACCATATTCACATATATAATCAAGTACTACTACTGGAGCAGAACCTGCAGGAGTAAATAGATCTCCTCCGTATGAAGCTGTTGAAGTATATAAGACTTCTAATTGAGGATCGTCATCAATATTTGCAATATTTACTAATCCAAAAATACCACCTTCAGCCACATAATCTTGGTCAATTACACTAAATTCATAATTTGTTGGATCTGTAATATCACCACCTAGATATCTAAGGAGGAATATTTGTGCGTTAGTTACGCCTGTTAAACCACCTCTTGAGCCAAATACAAAGTCCATAAATCCATCACCGTCAATATCACCCATAGTGCCACCCCAAGGTCCTCTTGTATCAAATAGAGCTGAAACATTAGCTAATTCAGTGAATGTTAATCCACCAGCGCCATCTTCTTGAATGAGCACAATTGCTTTTCCTGTATCTTCACCCCAATCATATATGGCAGCAACACCTTCTGTTGTTCCATCGTTATCAAGGTCAACTTCCATTGCTGATTGAACTGGTGAACCGGCTGTATAAGCTGGTAATGTGGTTAATTGCCATGCGGCACCATCCCACATAAGTTGGTTAATTTCAACTTCATCAAAGAAATATAGGTTGTTACCTATTGGCAGGATATCCCATTTGTTTTCTGTTGCACCAGATAAAGTAAAATCAAGACCAGTTACTTCAAGTGTCCAAGTTTCAGAACCATCACCTGTATCAGGAATATCATCTACTGAAAAAACAGCAAAATGATATCCACTGGATGTACCTTTTCTATCAGCTATTACAACTTCTAAGGTGCCATCGCTATCATAATCTCCAACTACCATATCCATTGGACGGATGTTCATGCCATCAACATCGGCAATTGTCCAAACTGAATTAGGCTGCCAACCTAAAGAACCGTCCCAAACACCGAACTCATCACCACCGGCGTGTTCATAAACAACAACACGATTTGGATTTGCTGATCCGGCATTAATAGGTGTCCAAAGTAATTCCATTTTGCCATCACCATCAAGGTCAGTTAATGCTAACTGAGGCCAAGTATTTTGGTAATCAATTGGAGCAACAGCGCTCCAAACTTCTGTCCATGCAGTACCATCCCACTCAAGTTTATAAATGCGTGGAATAATTTCCGTTGCACCATCATTCCAGTTATCATTGACTAGGTAAATTTCTAACATTCCATCGCCATCTACATCAACTCCTGAGATCATAGCTCCAATGCCGCCATTATTTAAATCGGCTTCAGGGATTGGGATTTCAAGCCCTCTTTCAAAACAAGTACCGGCCATAAGAAAGCCAGTTAGAAGTATAAAAGCGCTAAACAAAATAGCAGTCTTTTTCATTCTCTTTCTCCTTTTTTTGTGTTTATTGATTAATCCTTATCATATAGATAAGGAAATTGTAAATCTATGGCTATTTTTTAAAATTCCTAAATCAGAGTAGGCGTAATCTAATGTAATATTTGTGGATTGTAAAAGATTAATATTTGCTCCTGCTCCGAAAGCTAAACCACCTTCATCAGCAGATGTTTTGTAACCACCGCGTAAAAAGAATAGCTTTGCAAATGAATATTCCAGTCCAAAATTATATTGTTCAGTTGTATTATTGGGATGAACCATATCAGTAGCTAATGTTAATAAATGTTTGTCATTTTCAAACACGTTTATGGCTGCTCCAAATCGGAATGTCATGGGTAATGAATAAGTTTCAAATTTCTTTGTTTCATTTTTATCTACAGATTGTGGATCACTGTAATCAATATATTCACCGCTGAATTGAACTTCAGGAGCAAAATGTAGCATTGCCATGCCAAGTCTTAAGCCGTGGAAATCAGTACGGTATAAAGTACCGAGATCTAATGCTACTGTAGAGTAATCATAATCCCAATATTTTTCCTGTACTATTTTCCCGGTCACTCCGATTGATACTTTATCGGTTAAATACCGTGAATATGATAAACCAAGGCTTGAATTGGTAATTCCGAAAAATTCACCTGTACCACTGGGATTGTTAATTGTTGTGATCTCCATATCATCGGTCATTAAGTGTTTACTATGAATTGCAAAAGTACCGATTCGTCCAAGTTTAATTGCAAACACAATGCCACCGAATGTGATTTCAGCTGGCCATTGATTATATGAGAACAGTACACTACGTGGGCCACCATCTGCTAAACCAGCCGGATTCCACATTACGGCTTCAGATCCCGAACTCAGAGCCGTAAATGCTTCTCCGAGACCTGTGGCGCGAGCCCCTGTCCCAATTTCAAGAAATTGTCCAATTGCAGTTCCTACGGGAGCAAAATCTTGCCCCACACTAATATTGATCAATAATCCAATTGATATGATTGTTAGTTTAATTTTTTTCATATTGGTTGTTACCTAATTATAACAAATTTTCCTGTTTTCTGACCTAAAGATTCCGAATCAATGACATATAAATATAGACCCGGTGCCGCTTCCTGATTATTTTTGGTAAGTAAATCCCACTCAGCAACACTTGTTTTAGATACATCATATTCAGGGTCAATTACTACTGATCTATTTGTTTGTATTTCTTTAACAAGATCACCATCTAATGTAAATATTTTTATTTTCGCATCTTCAGGTAAATTAGTGAACTGTATTCGGTGCTCCCATGGAGATGAATCGCCTGGTAACGAATTGTTCCAATCAGCACTGCCTATGTAAGGATTTGGTACTACTTTTACATCATCGAGATTTTCACTTGCAACCGGATTTGCAGGTGAAATTACTCTAAAACTATTTTCATCTTGAATATTTGTAGTTACAGATCCAAGTGGAATTGGGAAAGTAATGTCATCTGTAAAAGCTTGAACAGAATAATAATATACATATCCATTAGTTACATCATTATCAATTAATTCATATTGTCCATTTGAATTAGTTGGTGGTGGCCAAGTTTCATTTACATCATATGTCCCTGCACCAAAAGGTTTCCATTCAATATTACCAATTGTATTTTTTATTCCTTTCCAAGTTTTGTATCCTTTAAAGTTTTGATGCTCAGTTGAAGCATCATCCCAAGATACAGCAACACCTACTGTTTGATTGTCTTCATATATTTCTTTTACTTCAACCATTGGCGAGGCAGGTGCAGTGGTTTCAGTAGATATACTATAATTATTATCAACAAAATATTGTGCCATATACATATTATCTAATAATTCAAGTAAGCTGTAAACTCCACCTCTTTCAGGATCACTACCTACACTTAAAGCAGCGGTTACTACCACTGTTTCACCTGGGGCCAATGTTTCTATTGGACCAAATGAAAGAATCCCACGGTAATCTTCTGGAAATGGTTCACCAGTTTGAGGGTGAGTTAGTATTGGTTCAAATTCCGGGATTCCTAAAAATCTTTCCCATACCTCTTGGTCGGTATCGGGGTCATTATGTATATTGTTTTGATGGAAAGCTCGAGGAGGCATATATGGATCAGTCTTTAATATTTTAAAACCTATGAATCCAGGTGTTTGTAGTTTTCCGTCTACACCAGGATTGCTAAAGTCATTGTCTACCTCATTATCAGCTGGATAATCGGGGTTATCTGCATCAAGCATGAACATTAAAGTACTATCAATATCATCAACAGTTAAACCATGGTCGATTCCTGACATATTTGTTTCAGGTGGGAATAATTCAAGCCATTCCCATCCGGTGCCACCTTCAGGTATATGACCATTACACATTACTAAGTCGTCTTGATTAGAGAATCTATATTCAGCCTCCCATGATGTTAACTTGCTTACGTCAGCATCTAATCTTAATGTGAAAAAGAAATCAGTTAGTGTTTGATCAGTATCTGGATAGCGATCTCCATCTGAATCTATCCCAACATTTTTTATAGTATATTCATAAATTATAAAATCATCGGCATAGCTGGCACTCCACGCCATTGTTCTTTCAGTTACCTCTAAACCAAGTGGTATATGCCCTGAAGTTTCTAAAGGTGCATAAACATCATAATACCTTGTTACTGTCTCTTGATCACCTCGAGCTTCATTATCAGGAATGAATGAAACAGAGTCTAATGCTGCAAATTCGTGGTCACTTCCTCTTGAGGCATGATATACACCATCTACAAAAGCAGATAGCTGAATAGTACCGCGATATAAATATGAATTTCCTGAACCACCGGGGTAATCGCATGAGGGTGTCCTACTATCGTATGCGTCATCTCCCAAATAACTGAAATTAGTTACACGATTCCATAAAGTTCCAATTTTATGCCATTTCCAATTATCTTCAACAACAGGTCCTTCCAGTTGTGATTTATTAAGTGGACTATTTTGTTTTTCACTACTTTTTTTATCGGCAGAAAAAAGTGGAAATACCAATATTCCGAGGATTGAAAAGATTAGCATATTATTTATAATTGACTTTTTCATTACATTTTTCATTATTGTTCTTATTAAAATTGTACAGACAAACCGAGTCTAAATTGTCTTTCATCACCATAGACTCGTGGATTTCTAATATATTCAGCATCAGCACCTTTTTCAACAATAGAATAATCATTTTCAAGTTCATAATATTGTGCATCACCTATCCAGTCAATGTTTTCTCGATTGAATAAATTGAAGACATCAAAAAAGATATTTAAACTTGCTAATTCTCTGAAATGAATTTGTTTACTGACTCTCAAATCCGTAGTACTAGTCCATGGTAATCTGGCATCGTTAACAATGCTTGAATTATGGGAAGTATATGGTAGGCCACTACCATATACTATATTGAAATTCGCTCTCCAATTAGCTAATGGTCTAATCTTAGCAATACTGATCATCCCAAGCTTGGAATTATCCGGTATCATCAGGGAAACATTCATATTTATTGTATGAGTTTGGTCAAAATTTAAAATATTCATTCTTTTGGCCGATGAAAAAGTTCCTGCACCGCCAGTGTAGCTTGAACTACGTCCTTTTGCAACTGAGAATGTGTAATTAAGAGCCCCCCCCCAATATTTACCCATTCTTTTTTCCAATGCAAGTTCCAATCCTTTAATATTTCCGTAATCGGCATTAGCAAATACATTTAATTCAATATTTTGTATCGATTTACCTACGTATTTATACCAGTCAACCAAATTAGTAACATCTTTATAAAACCCGGTAATAGATGCTTTCATGTCATCGGTAAATAGATGCTCAACACCAAAATCATACGCAACGGTTTTTTCTGGTTCTAGGTCTGGATTTCCAACTCTATTGCCAACCTTTGTTAAGTCTTGAATTTGATGATTTCTGTAGAGGAAAAATGCATCCGGTCTTTGGAAATAATGCCCGTAAGTGAAATGGAGTAAATCCCTATCTGTAATTGGGTGAGATATACCAATCCGTGGACTTAATTGAGATTTAACTGTAGGAGTCTTAGGATCTGTAAATTCAGGGATACCATTTTCATCATATGTTGTATATGGATATTCATAATCTGCAGGATATACAATATCATCTGATAAGCCATTAGGATTAAACGAATCGAACCTTAAGCCTACAAGAGCCATGATTCCTTTAAATTCCATCTTATCTTGAACATATATTCCTAGATCATATGAATCTTCATTCCAAATATCTTTTCTATATGCACCAACCCCATTTGTCCAACTAACATTTTCAACTTCAGTATTGTGCAAACTGAATTCAAAACCGGTTTTTATCATATGATTGATATTGATTTGACTTACTAAATCACCCTTAATGGTATTTGACGAAGATGCCTGATCACGATAACCCGGATCGTCTCCCCTAACCCACCAATAGTTGTCTTCCCGTGTGCGATTTATTGGATTTGGCCCTTCTTCATTTATATCCCAAACCAGGTCTTCTGTTGTATTGCCATCACCATCATCGTCTTCAATGTCTTTAGTCGCATAATGATAATTGGAGTAAGCATTGTGCAAACGTATTTCATAGTACGTTTTAGCATTAAGAGCGTGGGTCCAAACAAGATATCCATTTCTGTTGGTCTTTTCTCTGTCCCAAAGATATTCTTGCATACCGGCTACATAGTAGGTAACAACCTGTTCATACGTTTCACTATTATATTCTCCTGTTTCAGACCTAGTTGCGCCCTGTACATAATCCTCAGGATTTTCAACATATATATAATGGTATAGAGTTTTTTCTGTTGCCACTACTTCTTTATATTCATTTACAGGATAGTCGGGTGCAGGACCATATTTAGAAGCTTGGAAATAAAACTGATCCCATTCTGATTGGGAATATAAACCACCTAATACTAATTTTATTTTAGGTGTAATGTTAGTTGTTAATTTTCCATGAAAAGACATGTTGTCAGATTGTTCATTTAACCAATAACCTTGTTTCTTATCGGTAATTTCACCAGAGACTGAGAAACTTGTATTCATTGGTAGTGGACCGCTTAAACTAAACTGATAAATATTTTTTAATTGATGTTGATATGTAGTACCAAGCCAATCAGTCCTTTCTTCCATCAATGCATCATTCAAACCATCCCCGAAATTGGTTGTTGTAATTTTAAAATTCCCATGGAAGTCTTTTGAACCTTCTTTCATGGCAAGATTCAGAATACCTGATTGAACATTCCCATATTCAGCACCAAAACCACCAAGTGTAACTTCCAATTCTTGGATTGCTTGGTCTGGTATATTTGCTGTAAATCCACCAAGATCACCAGAGTATATTCCTGCTGGATCACGCATTGGAATACCATCTACTAGAACGAGGACTTCATTTGCTCGACCACCACGAAAATGGTCTCCTACAATGCCTGCTTGATTCTTTGCAACTTGCTTAAAATCGTCCACAGGTTGTATTTCCATTTCCTCGCCTGATACCGAGTGCCGTGAAGAAAAATCATCATTTTTTAATAAAGATCTTTCAGCAACAACAGTTACTTCCTGAGCCTGAAGTGCCTCTACAGTCAAATCCACATCGATAAAAGTAGTAATGTCAATAGAAACGCGCACGTCAGTTACAGTCTTTAATCCATATCCGATCATAGATGTTTTAAGATCGTATGTCCCAGGTGAAATATTAAGTATGAAATAATCACCGTTTATATCAGAAGTAGTACCGATAGATGTGCCAGCCAAATAAATATTAACTCCGGCAAGAGGTTCACCATTCGAGGCATCAGTGACTTTTCCTGTTATTTTACCTGTAACGCCGGCAAGAGATATATTGATGATTAAAATGAAAGTAAAGATTATTTGTTTGGAGAGTAGTTTTGTAAACATAATAATAGAGTTATTCAATTCCTTGTTATGATTCCAAAAAATTAGCTATTGTATATAAAACCATGCAATAACAATTCGTCAAAACTACTGTTTTCATAGATAATCATCAAGAGCTTATGGGAAAAATATCCTTTTTTAATAATTTATCAATCAAGATGTTCAACTTCCATGTGATAATCCCAATTGTTGAAATAAAGATTGCCGCCTTTCCATTCAACTTCCCCACGTTGAAAGTCAACAGTTTCACTTCTTGGGTAAATTTTAGCGGGAAAGAATTCTCTGGAAAAATCTTCATTGACTATCATATGATATGCGTCAATTCCACTAAGAAAAAATTCTCTAGCACTTTTTTCATTTATATCTTGATTATTAAAACTAGTATCAATAGGTATCCATCCTATACCTTCAAAATACACTTCACACCAATCATGCAAATTTTTATTTCCCGGATGTAACATCCAACCACTTTGCCATTTTGCGGGTATGCCATTATATCTACATAAAGTGATAAATAATAGAGCCTTGATACCACAATCACCTTTCATATTTTTTATACTATAACTAGGAATATTTGGAATGGTAGAATATTCTAAAGCACTTGCCCAAGTAATATTTTCTCCGATCCATTCGTAAAATAATCTTACGATTTTTCGGGGATCTTTTTTAGAGCCTAAAATTTCTTTTGATAAATTTTCTATCTCTGGTGTAAATAAAACATGTTTTTCTCTTTCTGATGTATAAGTTTTATATAATACACTATTTTTAATATATGGTTTTATTTTTAGGTTTTCAATATTATACCACTGATTATATCCAGTATAGGAAACTTGATATTCAAAAATGGTTGGTTCATCTTTTTTTGATATTTTTTCAAAGTAAATGCTTTTATGGACATTTTTATCTGGTGATATTACGTAAGTAGATTCACTTGCAGATTTAAATTGAACATTATTCTGTCTTTTTATATCTGATCTTGGATAAGGTAACCACGCTCGGATTATTCCCCCCTCAGGTATAACATTTGGTTTTACAGTAAGTGTATATGTTAATTCAAATTTTTGAGGATGAGCAATTAAATGTCCATCTGATTTTATTTCATTAATAACAATTGGTAAATATTTTTGTAAGAATAGACTTAGGCTATCTTTCCTTACTCCGTCAATTTGGATTTTTATTTTATTAGCTTCTTTATTTATTCTAAACAAATTAGGGACAGCATTCCTAAAGTATTTCTTTTTTCCATCAATAATAAGCATTTCCAATTCACCTGAAGTTTCCCATTGACTCAATTGCCTATCAGTCAATTTTGGATAATATTTTGACAGAGCATTTTTAATGTATGTTTCATCTCTATTAAAATCGATTATTCTACGATCCAAAATATCAGATTGCATTTTAAGGTTATATTTCTCTATGTCAGTGATTTTTTGGTTGAAAATTTTATCTAAAATCATACTTTTTGCTTTATTATAATTTCCTAATTCTATTTCATTATCAATTTCGGAAAAACTTGTTTGAGCATAAGTAGTGTTTGTGAGTAACATAATTGATACCATTAAAATATTAATTCTCATCGTTAAATAACTCCTGTACTTCTTGATAATTTAATGCTCTATTTGTAATCATGATATCTTTTATCTTAGTTCCTATAATAATTGATTAAAACCCCCATTTTTGATCCAGTAAGAATAGGGGTTTTAAATATGATTTCTAAATATTACAAATTAAAACATACTACTTTCGGTTCAGTCATTTCTTGCAATGCAAATTTGATACCTTCACGTCCTAAGCCACTATTCTTTACTCCACCAAACGGCATTAAATCTACGCGGTAATCTGTTGAGTCATTTACGATTACGCTTCCGACATCCATATTTTTAATGGCGTGGAATGCATTATTGAGGTTATTTGTAAAAATAGCTCCGTGTAAACCGTAGTCAACATTATTGCTTTTTTCAATTGCTTCATCGAGGTTATTGATAGAATATAATGTAACAACCGGACCAAATACTTCTTGGCAATCCAATTTTGCAGTGGATGGCATTTTCTCAAAAACTGTTGGCTGCACTAATGAACCTTTGCGCGTACCTCCGGTCAATAAATTGGCACCTTTTTGCACAGCTTCATCAACCCAGCCAATTACTCTGATTGCTTCCTTTTCAGTAATCATTGGCCCCATATCGGTATTTTCGTCAAGTTGGTATCCAACTTTGTATGATTTTGTTTGTTTAACAAATTTATCTCTAAAATCATTATAGATAGAATCTTGAATATAAATGCGTTGCACACCAATACAATTTTGTCCAACTGCCCAAAATGCTCCTGAAACGCATGAATCAACTGCTTTTGCAATATCACAATCCTCTAATACAATTACAGGTGAATTTGAACCAAGCTCCATCCCAATTTTTTTCAATCCGGCTTTAGATGCCACACGTTTACCTGCATCCACTCCTCCTGTAAACGAAACCATCCTGATTCTATCATCAGAAACTAGAGAGTCGCCAATTTCGTGTCCATGACCGGTAATAACTGACAATATCTCAGCCGGTAAACCGGCATCCAATAAGCATTCCGCTAATTTCAATGCAGACAATGGAGTAACTGTTGCAGGTTTTAATACCACAGAATTACCTCCCGCAATTGCCGGCCCCAATTTATGTGCAACTAAATTTAACGGATCGTTAAACGGCGTAATTGCTGCAATGATTCCAATCGGAAATCGATAATAATAACCAACGCGATTTTCTGATCCTTCAGCGCTATCGAATGGTATTGTTTCGCCATTTATTCGGCGGGCTTCTTCAGCTGAAATTGTAATTGTATTAATTGCGCGCCCGACTTCCTTACGCGCTTCGTTGATAGTTTTAGAACCTTCGGAAGCAATCGTTTTCGCTAATTCTTCATAGCGTGATTCCATAATATCAGCCGTTTTCTTAAGAATTGAAATTCTTTTATGAGTCGGAAGATTGCGATTGATTTCATATCCTTTTTGAGCAACTTCAATCGCTTTATGAATGTCCTCAACTGTACCATGCGGAACAGTATCAACCAATGAATTGTCATATGGATTTAAAACATCAATTTTATTTGTTTTATCGACCCATTTGCCACCGATTAACATTTTCATAAAATTATTCCTTTAAATTTTTGCTAAACAATTCTCCAGGTCATTTTGGATATCCTCAACATCTTCGCAACCAATCGAAATGCGAACCAATCCATCGGTTATACCAGCATCAATTTTATCTTGTTTATTCATCGCCGAATGCGTCATAGAGGCGGGATGTTGAATTAGAGTTTCATACCCGCCAAGTGATACTGCTAGTGTCGCCAATTCAACATTATTCATCACAGTTCTACCGCCTTCAACACCACCGTTTACTTCAAAACTTATCATTGAACCAAATCCGTGCATTTGACTTTTTGCCAATTGATGCTGTGGATGTGATTTTAACCCCGGATAACGTACCCATTTAACTTTTGGATGATTCTCAAGAAAATCAGCTATGATCTGTGCATTTTCCTGTGCTTTTTTCACACGCAAGGAAAGCGTTCGCAAGCCGCGCA
>Ga0307992_1000396_pt1 | contig 28186 bp, 30 predicted proteins | sample EllFjometagen133_FD_203162 | JGI IMG/M metagenome (GOLD analysis project Ga0307992, IMG submission 203162) | Marine microbial communities from Ellis Fjord, Antarctic Ocean - #133 | ecosystem: Environmental > Aquatic > Marine > Unclassified | place: Southern Ocean | collected 2014-10-08
GCCCCCACCCTTCTTTAAATCCTTCATCCCTTCTTCTTATATCTTTTAAATACCCGCTTGGATCTTTTGAATCTGTTAAAGCTTGAACTATATCAACAGCCACAAACCACCATTCATCATTAAACCATGTTCTTCTAATGTGTTTTCCCCGAAATACTACTAATGCATTTTCCGAATTCATTTTAATATGTTTATTCATAATTCTTAGTATATATAATTATTTATTTTTTGGCATTGTTATCTTAATGAATTAGCTTATTTTTATTCTTTGCCTGATTTTTCCATTGGTTTTTTTAGAATTAGTGAATGAATTCCGGAAAATAAGGTGTGTTATCCTTTTTCTTCCCTTATTTCTTAGCATGATAATCTATTTTTCCTAAAACATAATCCTTAACCTGTTCATAGGGTGGCAGATAATGCAATAGTTCTTTAAGGTCTCTTGTATAAGCTTCTTTTGAGGGAATTTTTATGTTCTCAAGCTTACTCTTCTCTTCTTTTAATTTAGCAGATAGCAGATTTTTATCCAATACAACACCATTATTAAGCAAAACCCAAACATCATAAAGGTCTCTTGGCTGTCCCCTGTTTATCAGTGCCCTTATTTTCTCAACAAGAATTTCTTTGTCACCAAGTGCAACAATAGTAAAGGCAGGAACATCTGAAAAAAGCTGGGGAATAACTCTGGCAACCCTGCTTTTAACTTTTCTTTTGTTAAAATCAAGCTTTAAAGTGTTAGTTGATAGTTGGTTGCCATTAAATAATGGACCTTCAAACCTTGCTTCTATCCTAAGGTTTCCCTGATATTCTTTCTTTGAATATACCTTACAATTAATATTTAGTAAAGCAAAATCCTTAAGGCATTGGTCAATAACTCCCATAATTTTCTTCAGGCTTAACCCTGTACTAAAGTCCAAATCCTCAGATGCCCTTTCAAAACCATAGCATATTCTCAGGCATGTTCCTCCTTTAAATACAAAATTGTCTGCAAACTTTGATAAGGCATTAAGAAAAATATACTGCAAATACTCCTTTTCTTCATAGTAAAGATTGGTCTTTCTCTTGTTTTTCACTTCATTAAGCTCATCTATTGATATCATAATTAACATCCAGCAGCCATTTCTTATTTAAATTATTCCTTTTCTTTAGTGATGGATCCAGCAGCTCATAACCCCTGCCTATTTTTTTAATAATCCTTTTTAATATCTTTTCTTTGCAGCCAATCAATTCCAAGATAAAGCCAAGCCTTCTCAGGACAGCCCTGCTCTCAATTTTTACAGCATAGTCTACCAGCTTGCTTTTATCTAATTCATTTATAGCTGTCCTAATACAACTGATTAATTCTCTTATCCCTCCGGAATATTTTGGAAATAATAATGAATCAACTATTGCCTTTTCTTTTTCAGCAATTATTATATTCCCTATTTTAATATATCCAAAGAATCTTTTCCTGGATATTGTTACATACCTATAATTATTTCTCCTTTTCTTGTATCTTGCTGCAGCATAAAATATTGTTTTAGGCAGCTGGTCTGTAAATCCATAATAGCTCAAGGCAGACCAAAAGCTTAGGTAAGAAGGCCAATTTAAATGTGAGCCAATCACAAATTCATTTGTGCCATGAATAGCATAAAGCCCTGCTTTTATGACCTCAATTGCCCTCTTCTTCTTCAATGCCTTTATTATATTATAGGCTTTTGTTCTGTTTATGCCAAGCAATAATATTAAATCTTTGGTTTTAAAAATAATTAAGTTCTTCTTTAAGGCCTCATACGCCCTTGACTCTAATTTGCTCAATTGCATTTTTCTAAACTATTAGTAATATTTTTACTAATATCAAAGAAAACTACTATATAAACCTTTCGATTTTAAACTATTTTAGTTGTGTTGGGTTAGAGAAATCACGAACTGAAACAATGACCTACTGTTCATCCTTATTATAAATCTCTAGGAAGACTATCTTATTCTCAGAAGAAAAATAGGCATAAGCTACCCTATAAGGCGATATGTAAAGTTCTCTGGTTCCTTTTCGTGAATACCTCATAGGTTTTCCAATTTTAGGGTTTTCAATAATCTTTTCAACCTGTTTCTTAATTTTTAACTTAAGAGAATTATTCTTTACCTTGCTGATTTTCTTAAGAAAATCATTCTTGTATTCAATATTCAACATGCTCTTAGCTCTCTAAGGAAATCATCTTTGGATTTATTCTCAAACTTGTTTTTATCATATTCCTGCCAGGCTTTTTCTACTTTTTCAGCAAAAATAAAATCATACCTTAAATCATATGCTAAGTTCTTCATATTCTTTAAAATTATTCTATTATTATCTTTTATCATCAAAAACTCATCACCAGTTCGAATATTACCCCTTAATGCATTAGGGATTACAATCTGACCTTTTGTACTAACTTTAGCAATTGCATATTCCATTTATATCACCATAGTAAGTTATAACTTACTGGTATATAAAGCTTTCTAAAACATTCAGCTAAGCCCACTTTAGTTTGCTTTGCAGAACAATGCTGTTTAAGACATTGTTCACAAGTTGTTTGTTCCTTAGCTCATTAATAGGTTTATCCCTAAATAATTGTATTTTTTTCTTTATTTTTCGTTCAAAATCCTTTAATTTCGGAAATTCTTTTGTTTTTTCAATATTATCAATATCTTTTACCATAAGAAATATTTATCTACTAAAAGTGCATGATATATTAACTAATTTATAAGATAAAAACAAAAATTTTATATAATTACTAATTTTCTCTTCTGCTATTGGGGCAAAAAATGAACATACTAATAACAGGTGGAGCAGGATTTATTGGAAGCCACTTATGTGAATTCCTTTTAAATAATGGCAATAAGATAATCTGTATGGATAATTTCTTTACAGGTCGCATAAAAAATATAAAACACCTAGAAGATAATCCTAATTTTAAGGTGATTTCACATGATATCAAAGAGCCATTAAGAGACGTTGTCAAAGAACACATTGACCAGATATATAATCTTGCATGTCCAGCAAGCCCAGTTCATTATCAGTTTGACCCAATAGAGACAATTAAAGCAAACACTCTCGGTGTAATAAATGTGCTTGAATTTGCAAGGCTTAATGGCTCAAGGGTTCTTCAAGCCTCAACCTCAGAAATATATGGAGACCCAAAACAGCACCCTCAAAAAGAAACCTACCTTGGAAATGTAAATACTCTCGGTCCGAGAGCATGCTACGATGAAGGAAAGAGAGTTGCTGAAACATTATTCATGGATTACCATAGAAAATATAACCTTGATATAAGAATTGTAAGGATATTCAACACATACGGCCCAAGAATGGCTGAAAACGACGGCAGGGTAATATCCAATTTTATCATACAAACTCTAAAAAATAAAGACATAACTGTTTTCGGAGACGGCTCTCAGACAAGAAGCTTCTGCTATGTTAAGGATTTAGTACAGGGATTATATAAAATGATGAACCAAGATTATATAGGCCCAGTAAACCTTGGCAATACAAATGAAACAACAATAATTGAAATTGCCAGGAAAATAACCAGCTACACAAAAAGCTCTTCAAAAATTATCTTTAAATCATTGCCAGAGGATGACCCCAAGCAAAGAAGGCCGGATATAAGTTTAGCAAAAGAAAAGCTCAATTGGGAGCCAAAAATCGGTTTTGAAGAGGGCATAAAAAAAACAATAGAATACTTTAAGTCAGCTCTTTCTTAGAAGGTTTTATTTATACTGCTCCTTATGATGGCTTATTAATCTCATGGTCTTCTTCTTGTTTCCTAACCTTTTCGTTTTCTCAGGCTTTTCTAAATAATTCTCAGAGCTATTTATACAATCAGTAAACCTTAATTTAGTATTGGTAATCCCAACCGTACGATGGTATCGGACATTTCAAATCCTTCTTCTTTAAGCTTTATTTTGGCTATCCCGAAAAAACCCATGAAAAAATCAGGCAAAGCATAAAAACAGGGTTTATTCAGTAAGAAATATTCTATAGAAAGAGAGTTAGAAATGAATGTGGAAGAACTTGTAAAAGAAAAAGAAAATAAGGATTTGGATTTCAAACTGGAACTGCCTGAATCCAAAAAAGTTGCCCAGTTAGTTGCTGCGTTTTATAATTCCAGGGGCGGAAAAATAATTTTAGGTGTGGATGACAATAAAAAGCTAGTTGGTTTAAAAAATCCCCAGAAAGTTGAGCATAAATTTGTCCAGATAGTAAGGCATTGGTGCAAACTTGATGAAGAGCCAAAAATTGAATTTATAAAATACAAAGAGAAGAATTTTATTATTATTCATTGCCCTAAAGGAAAAGACACGCCTTATTTTGTCAGAGGTGAATCAAAGCCAAGAGTCAGAATAGGCTCTTCTAATGTTGTAGCAAACAAAGAAGAGATAGCAAGGCTTTATAGGGAAGGATCAAGCAAGTCACAGGATGTTTTTTCTGTTGAAAATGCTGGTTTAGATGATCTGAATTTAGAAAAAGTGAAAAAATATTTGAAAAAAAGTGAATTAACAAAACAATTGAATAATAATTATTTAAATGAATTAATGTTAAAGGAGCATTTTGTTGTTAAAGAAAATAATCAACTAACACCTACAATTGCAGGTATTTTATTGTTTGGAAAAAACCCCCATTTAAACATAACACAATGTGAAATAAGAGCAGACAGATATGTTGGGGATTCTAGGGTAGAATGGTTAGACAGAAAGGATATCCATGGAACTTTATTTGAAATAATTAAACTAACAGAAGAATTCATGCTTAAAAATATGAGAACGCCTGCTAAGGTTATTGGTTTTAAAACAGAATTTAGAACAGAATATCCAGTTGAAGCACTAAGGGAAGCTATAATCAATGCTTTGGTGCATAGGGATTGGCATAGTTCTAATGCTATTTTACTTAGAATATTTAATAGCCATATTGACATTATAAGTCCCGGTGGACTATTAAGGCCTCTTAAAATCAGTGAAATTATGAAAGATGATTATATCCCTAAAAGCAGGAATAAAGTTTTGGTCGAGGTACTAAGCAAATCAGGAGTTATGGATAAAAGAGGCACAGGATTCCTTAGAATTAGGGAGTCTATGAAAAAGTGGAATCTACCAAATCCTGAATTCATAGAAAAATTAGGTTATTTTGTTATTAGGTTTAATAATCCAGCTATACAGAAAATTCCTGAAATAGATGAATCAATATTGAATGAAAGGCAGAAAAAGGCATTGTATTATATAAAAGATAAAGGAGGAATAACAAATAAAGAATATAGGGAAATAAACAAAATTGGTAAACGCTATACAATAAAAGAATTGAATAAGCTAATCAATGAGGGTATAATAACAAAAAAAGGTAAAGGTAGGTCAATATATTATGTTTTAGTGCGCGATTAGTGCGCGATTAGTGCGCGATTAGATGTAAAGTATTACTGCGGTGTTAGACAGAAAGGATATTCACGGAAATCTATTTGAGTTAATTAATCAATGTGAAAATTTCTTTTTAAGAAACATGAAAACAGCAGCTAAAGCTGTTGGTTTTAGAACAGAGCATAAGACAGAATACCCTATTGATGCACTGAAAGAAGCATTGATAAATGCTTTAGTGCATAGAGATTATTTTGAAAAAGAGAATATTTTGATAAGGATGTTTGATAACAGGATTGAAATTATTTCTCTTGGAGAACTACTAAGACCATTAACTATAGAAAATTTAGAAAATTTAGATTACAAGCCAAAAAGCAGAAATAAGGTAATTACAAAGGTTTTGCTTAGAAAAGGAATTATGGATGAGCGGGGAAGTGGAATTCTAAGAATAGAAAGAGCAATGGAAAAATGGGAGCTTGAAAAACCTAATTATGCAGAAAAAGACGGTTATTTTGTCATCACTTTTAAAGGTCCTAGCAGAGCTGAAAAACCACTTGACGAAGAGATTCTAAGGGGCTTGAATGAGAGGCAGAAGAAAGCAGCAGAATATTTAAGAGAAAAAGGAAGAATAACACGAAGTGAATATATAAATATTTGTGATAGTAAAATTTCTCCTAGAACAGCATTAAACGATCTTCAGAAAATGGTTAAAATGAAAATTATTGCTTTAAAGGGGGAAAAGAAAGCTGCATATTACATTATTAAAAGCTAAATTGCGCATAAATTGCGCATAAATAAATGAGACTGAGATAAAAAGCAGGAATAAAACTATTGTTGGTATCTTTTTGAGAAGAAAATTGATGGATAAAAGGGGAACTTGCTTTTTGAGGATTAGGGAGTCTATGAAAAAGTGGAATCTACCAAATCCTGAATTCATAGAAAAATTAGGTTATTTTGTTATTAGGTTTAATAATCCAGCTATACAGAAAATTCCTGAAATAGATGAATCAATATTGAATGAAAGGCAGAAAAATGCTTTGCAATTTATTTATAAGCATGAGAAAATAACAAACAAAGAATATAAAGAACTTTGTAATGTAAATAGAATTACAGCTACTAGGGATCTTACTAAACTAGTTGACCTAAAAATTTTGATTAGGAAGGGTACTGGAAAAAGAAATATTCAATACTCATTAAATGATGCAAAAAACGATGCAAAAGAATTATGATACAGTGGTTGGTAAATTAGAGATTATGGATAAAATAGGAACAAGCATATTAAAATATTTATTTTCTTAAATACCACCAGATAATTGAGGGAAACCTTCCAATATGTTTTTCTCTTATTTCTTCATAAATATCTAGTAAAAGATGAGTTACCAATCCAATAAGAATAAAAAAAGCTAATCTAAAATAAAAAGAAAAAAATAACAAAACTAGTAGAAATTCTATTGTGTGAAAAAACAAGAGAAATAACTTTTTCTCATTAAAAAAATAATTATGCGCTTTAACTATATCAAAAGATTTGAATTTAAAAATATAAAGAATATAATGGTCAACATCCAGTAAAAGATTTGTAAAAAATATTATCAAAACATTAAAACCATAAACAGGATAAAGTAAAGAACATATTATTAATCCAAATAAAAAATGGTATTTTATAAACATCCTACTCAAAATCTATCTCAGAGTTATCGCCAACATTAACCCTTCTAAAGGTATCTTTAATCAGGGCAGTATCTCCAATAAGTGACTTATCTAAAGCAGCATTTTCTATAATGGCATTTTCACCTACTATTGAATCTTTCACAATGGAATTTTTTATAATACACCCAGATGCTATTGAAGCATAAGGACCTATAATTGAATTCTCTATCTTAACCTTATCTCCAATGTAAACAGGATTAATAATAACAGAGTTTTTTGTTTTTATTTCCTTATTAAAGCCATTTTTTAAGAGATATCGGTTTGTACTTAATAATGTTTCAGGCTTTCCGCAGTCAAGCCATTTATCAACCTCAAGAGCATTTAATTTTGCGCCATTTTTAATCATTAACCCAAGTGCATCAGCAAGCCTGAACTCATTCTTTGATTTCAAATTACATTTTATTAGCTCATCAAGGCAGTGAAACATCAAAGAACTGTTCTTAACATAATAAAGTCCTATAAGTGCAAGATTTGATATTGGCTCATCCGGCTTTTCCACTATTTTTTCAATATGGTCATTTTTCAGAACAACAACTCCAAATCTTCGGGGGTCATCAACCTCTTTGACCCAGACTACACCATCTGACTTAACATTTTTTATCTTAGATAAATTTGTTTCAAAAATAGTATCAACAAAAATAATAAGAACATCGTCTTTTACATATTCTTTTGCAAGGTTTATTGCATAACCATCACCTAACAGTTTGTCTTGTTTTATGTATCTTGCATTATAACTATAGTTAGAGCTGACATACTCCTTTATTTTTTCTTGCATATCTCCTGTTATGAAAATAATCTCTTCTACATCCAAAGGTTTTAGTTTGTCAATTATATGCCCAAGAACAGCCTTTCCAGCAACTTTTAACAGTGGCTTTGGCTTTGAGAATGTGTGCGGCCTTAATCTTGTTCCCTTTCCTGCTAACGGAATAATAACTTTCATTTTACCACCTATTCTATTGATTTATAATTGATATTTAAACCTTTTTAAATTACCAACAGATACCCTCATAATTCTTTGGCTTATTGCCATCAAAAAGATTCTTGCCGTCAATAACTAATTTATCACCGTAATCAACATTCTTGAATTCAGGCCATTCAGTAAGTATTAAGACAATCTCTGAATTATTAACAGCATCCTGTGCTGTTTTCTCATAATTTAAGTGAGGGAAAATCCTTTTTACTGATGCCATTGCCATTGGGTCATAAATATTAAGCTTTGATTCTTCCATCAAAAGGTCTTTTATTATGTTTAAGGAAGGGCTTTCTCTTATATCATCTGTTCCTGCCTTAAAAGTAAGACCCAGGATTGCAATGCTTTTTCCCTTAAGCGGGCCAATGTTTTCTAAGATTTCCAGGATCCTCAATGGTTGGTCGCGGTTAACATCAAGCACAGCTCTTAACAGCCTTGTGTTGTAGCCAACCTCAGTTGCCTTGAAAACAAGAGCAGAAACATCTTTTGGAAAGCAAGAGCCTCCAAATCCAATTCCAGACCTTAAAAATTTAGGAGATATTCTATAGTCAAGTCCCATTCCTTTTGCAATAATATTTGTATTGATTCCAAGTCTTTTGCATACATTCCCAACTTCATTGATAAATGAAAGTTTTGTTGCTAAAAAAGAATTTGATGCATATTTTATCATCTCTGCTTCTTTGAATGAAGCCTCAAGAATTGGACATTTAAATTCTTTGTAAAGTTGCTTTATTGTTTTTAATGACCTTGGGTCAGTAGAGCCAATTACTATCCTATCTGGATTAAAGAAATCAGCTAGTGCAGAGCCTTCTCTTAGGAACTCAGGGTTCATAACAGCGCCAAAATGGATTCCATATTTTTTTCCAGAAGTTTCCTCTATCACAGAAATAACTTTGTTTTCTGTTGTTCCTGGAACAACTGTGCTCTTAACAACAATTAAATGTGGATTTTTCTTTTCTTTTAGTGCAATGCCTATCTCTTTTGAAACAGTATCTAACTGTTTGAAATAAGTGTCTCCTTTTTTTCTTGAAGGTGTACCAACGCATATAAAGGTTATTTGTGATTCAGATATTGCTTTATTTAGGTCAGTTGTTGCCTTAAGATTATTCGGAACAACCTCATTAAGCAGTTCTTTAAGGCCTTCCTCATAAATTGGTGGATTTTTATTGTTAATTTTATCAACCTTTTCCTGGTCAATATCCACGCATGTTACCTTATGGCCGAGCTTTGCAAGGCCTGCTCCTGTTATTAAGCCGACATATCCTGTTCCTACAATAGAAATATTAAACCTCTTTTTATCTGTTTTTTTTATTTTCATTATATACCTCTTTTAATATTTATTTCTCCAGTTTTTCATTAACATAATTCCAGTTTCTTGATAAAGAATTTATTGCAGCCCTTACCTGAGGCCTTAAATTATTGAATTCAGATTTAAAATAATCATCTAAACAATTTTTTTTAAACTCTAAAGGGAGTATATTGCTGAATTCTCTTTCGTTCTCTTGGATTGAATTAAAAGAATCCACTATCTCTTTCTTTTTCATGTCAAGAAGTACAAGGTGTGCAAGGTTAAAAGAACTTATTTCAAGCATGTCCATAAGCATGTATGGCTCACAAATCTTAATCTTACTATTCAGGTCAAGAAAATGCCTTTTTGTACTGCCAGTTAGTTTGAGGTTTCTTCTCTTGCTGCCTAAAAGCTCTATCTCAAAATTATCTTTAACTGCTTTATATATAGGTTTTTTTTGTAATGCTTCTTCATAGAGTTCTCTTTTCACAGTATAATCAAATCCAAAATCATTAATTGGGTTAATACCCCCTGCTGGAAGAAGCTGAACCTGTCCAGGGCCTATTTCATTTAATGGGCTTTTCTTACCAACCCACATTAAATAGTCTTTTCCATCTTTTGAAATAGTTATTCCAGAGCATCCAAACCATTTTGCGCAATCTTTGTCATCATTAATATTTTTTCTTGTTGCAACATGGCAGAAATAGGTTGTGTGCTGAAGGTCTAAAGAAAGTACCCCGTTATTAAAAGAATAATCTGACAATCTAACGCATGGTCCGTCAAACAAGCTTGGGTCATCTCCTGCTTTTTTTCTCATTTCATTTATTTTTGCCTTGCTTTTCTGGCTGTAGCCATCATAGGGCTCAGGATTATAATTTATATTTACATCGTTTATTCTTTCAGCAAGAATTTTGTAATTTCCTTTTTCATTGATTATTTTATCAAATGTCATGTTTGAGTAAAAATATAAATTCTTTAAATATCTTACCTTTATCCTACTTTATGCGATAAATTTATATACTAGCAAGATTTATATAAAATTATGAAGCAGAAAATTTCCATAACAATTGACAAGGAAATGCTGAAAAGAATAGATTCTGTTGTTGATAATGTTATTATAAGAAACAGGTCGCAGGCAATAGAGCACCTTGTGAATAATTCTTTGGGTGAGAACAAAACAGCTGTAATACTTGCAGGAGGAGATGAAAACTCCATGAAGATTTCCAATAGTGAATATAGAATAACTGCTAAATTAAATAAAATAACTGTTGTAGAAAAAGCTGTTAAAAAATTAAGGCAGAATAATTTTAGGAATATATTTATTATTGCAAGGTCAAATATCCTTACAAGTGTCTTTGATATATTGAAAGATGGCTCATCATATGGCGTCAAGATAAATTATGTTGAAGAAAAGGAATCAAGCGGCAGTGCAAGCTCATTAAGGCTTGTCAATGGAAAAATAAAAACAGCTTTTCTTGTTGTATTTGGTGATATTATTTTTGACAAGATAAATATTGAAGAACTATGGAACCAGCATATAAGGCAGAATGCAATTGCCACTTTGATGCTTACAACCTCTCCAACACCGTCAAAAAAAGGTATTGTTAAGATGGAAGGCATCAAAGTATTAAAGTTTGAGCAAAAGCCAAAGCATTCAGATGTTTATATTGGGTTTTCATCAATGTTTGTTGCAGAGCCAGAGCTTTTAGGTTACAGGGACCATAGCCTGGAGTATGACATCTTCCCTAAATTAGCTGAGAAGGGACTTTTGCAAGGCCACCTGAGCTCTGAAAAGGAAGTGCATATACATACTACATTAGATCTAAAAAAATATTAATGATGACAAAGATTGCGCAAAATGGTTCTGATGCAGATTATAAGATACTGTGCTTAGGAGAATCAACTACTGCAAATATTTATGGGGATAATAACTCCTGGCCTTCGCAGCTTGAAATAATCTTGAACAATAGAAGTTCAGGAACTAAATTTAAAATATTAAATGGGGGAGTTTCTGGAACAAATACCGCATTTATATTATCGCGATTGGAAAATAATTTAGATAAGTACAATTCAGATATGGTTATTACTATGATGGGTATTAATGATGTTGGTTTAATTTTTAAATATAAAAAAACCAGTATAGTAAAAATCTCTCTTTTCTTTAGGGATTTAAGAGTATACAAGTTAAGTAAATTGTTGTTGACAGCCTGGAAAAATAAGATAAATAGTGCTGCTCAGGATATTAACACAATAAAAGAACATGAAATGTTTAGATTGGAAGATAAAGAAAAAGCAATACAATATTTATTATTAGGTAAAAAATATCGGGAAACCGGTAGTTTTGAAGAAGCGGAAGATATGTTTAAAAAATTTATTGAGATAAATTCAAATAATGATAAAGTATATGCTGAATTAGGTTGGCTTTATAAAAATGATAAAAAGCTTGAAGAAGCAGAAGATATGTTTAAAAAAGCTATTGAATTAGACCCAAATTCTGATGGGGCATGTAGAGGATTAGGACAAGTCTATTACAAACAAGGTGTTCCTAGTGAAAAAATAGAAAAATTTCTTAAGGAGAATGAACTCTCATTTAGGATCACAGCAAATAATTCGTTCTTTGATACTACAAAATATCATTATCATATGTTATATAATGAACTAAACAAAAGAAAGATAAAATACATAGCAATGGTGTATCCTACAATAAGTGTTAATGAATTTAAAAATATCATCTTTAATGAAAATGAAGATGTAACTTGTGTAAGCAACGAAGAAAATTTCAAAAAAGCATTAAAAACAGGCAAATATGAAGATTATTTTGTTGATAAATTTGGCGGAGATTTTGGGCATTGTACACTAAAAGGCAATAAATTAATAGCAGAAAATGTTGCGGATGTTATACTAAAAGAATTAAATATTAAAGAAGGTGATTAAAAATTGCAAAGAATAAATCTTTATTAAGAGAAACATGGAATTTTTTAATGGAAAGAAAAGCATGGTGGCTTGCGCCAATAATTATAATGCTTATTTTAGTAGGCATATTGGTTATATTTGGGCAAAGCAGTTCAGTATCACCTTTTATCTATGCTCTTTTTTAATTTTTTAGATATACCCTTTGTTACTTAAGATTTCATAAACATTATTAGCTATTATTTTGTTTCCAATTTGATTATAATGGGGGTATTTACCTTTCGTTTGAATTTCAACATGATCCTCATCTTTAAAATAGGGGTATAAATTAAAAATTTTTAAATTATATGAACTGATTACATTAATCACTTTTTCATAAATAGGTTCATAAATTTTGTTATTGGAATTAACAGGAATTAATATAAAGATTATATCTAAATTATTATTTTCTTTAATTTCAGAGAATCTCCTTAAACCTTCTTTAAAGCATGTAAAACCTGGTTGATTTTCTTCATAAAGTTTTAAAAATAATAATCAGTATTATCAAAATTGGAGCCAATTTCAATTTTTTTAATTATTGAATTAAATCTATCCAATATTAATGGGTATAATTTTAAATTTTCTAAATTATTTTTTTCTTTTAATCCTTTAAAATTCTTTAAACAAGATTCTTCATTAGAAATATCTCCTGGGTCAGCATCGTTAGGGAAAAATCCAACAATAACTAAATCCGGTTCAAAATCTAAAACCATTTCCTTTAAGAATTTTGCTTCAAGCAAGGTATTTCTTCCATTAACACCAAAATTCAAAACCTCATAATTATGTCCACCCTTCTTATTAAGCATTTTTTCCAATTGTTTCGGATATGTTTCATTAATCTTAATACCATAACCAAAAGTAAAAGAATCTCCTAAAATTGCTATTCTAAACACATTTTCAGGTTTTTTTAATGAATATTCATAGTCCCTAAACCCAAGAGAATTTATTTTTACATATGCTCCATCTAAAACCATAGAAGAATTTGGTTTGAGATTATTTAAGGCAAGCAAGGAATCAGTTTTCATTCTTATTTCTTCTTCAGTTATTTCAAATTTTTTGTGGGAGTCAAAAAATCTTAAGGTAAATTCAAAGAAAATTAATATTATAACTATTGTAAAAAGAGATATAAATAGATTAATTAGTCTAATTTTCTTATATTTTTTTACCATATAATTTGGAACCTTGCTAGATAATTAAAACTTTTCTAAATTCAATCAAAGTTTAAGCTAATAAAACCAAAATATTTATAAACAAGTGATTAACTCTATTATATGTGGACGGCCATAGTGGCTTGGAAATACCCGATCCCATCTCGAACTCGGAAGTCAAGCAGGCCTACGTTTTGGGGTGTACTGTTCTTATGAATGGGAAACTCAGAAAGCTGTCCCACTTTATATTTCTAGAATAATTTTACCTTCTTTTTCATTTATTTCTTTTATTATCTTGTGGTCTTTTAACTTCTCTTTTATCTCTTTCCATGAGTATTTCTGCCTGGCATTTTTTAGCTCTGTGATTATATCTTCAATTAGCTTATAATTAGTGTAAATAAGCTCTGCCCTTTCATTATTTGTCTTAATTGATGTTTGCATTCTTTCTATCTGCTTTTTCTGCCCATCAATTATCTTGTTCAGTTTTTCAAGCTCTTTTTTATACCTTAATTCAGACTCATCAACTTTTTCTTCCTTAACCTGTTTTGTGAAGTAATTATCCAAAGCTTCATTATAGCTCTTAAAATCTTTTTTCTCAAAATCCTTGTAAAGTTCTAAACTAAACGGAACAATATCAACAACATTCTTCTTATCATAAACAGAGCAAGGATTTATTTTTCTGCTGCACAGGTTTTTAATTGCTTTTAGTAAGCTGTTTAAATTATCCTCATTTATTTTTTTTGGATTAATTTTTTTATCTATTTTAGCCAACAAGCATACTTCTTCTGCATAAACACCTCCAAAGCCAAGGTTAATTGCAAGGCATGTAACTATTGAGTCTTTTTCAGTGCTTTTCAAAAGTTCTTTTAGTTCTGTTTTCTTTAAATCAAAAAAATTTATTTCCCTCTTTGGAAAAACATATGCAATTCCCCCCCTTATTGTCCTGTCTTTCCACTTCTTTGTTTCCAATGCAGAAATTATTATATCATCTTCCTTGCACAAGACAATGTTTCCCGGGCTGAAAAGCTCAATAAAGAGCCTACGTTTTTCCTTTTTCTCAAACAATAATTCAATTATCCTCTCGCTTCCAAGCTGCTTTACAGCTCTTAGTCTTGACTGCTCAAGATTTTTTCTTAACACCATACAGAAGCCAGATGGTGTTTCAGGGCTTTTCTCCTTATAATCAGTAAAATAAGTATAATCAGGAACAGAAATCCTTAGTATTTTCTTGCCCTGGCCAGTTATATGAAACTGTAGTAATAAGGTTTTTTTATCAGGATGGTATATTTTGTCCAGCTTTGCATCTATTAAAACATCTAATTCCTTAACAACATAACTAAGCTCTAAAGCAGCAAGGTTTTTCTTCATAAATTAGAAAAAAGATTAAGTATATTTAAATTTGTTGTAAAATTGAAATTGTTTCATTATCAAGCAGTTCATCTGCTTTTTTTCCTGTTGTGTCAAAAATAAGAATTGTATGGCCTTTCTCAATTGCTTCATTAAGGCATATATCAAAGATTTCAGAATCAAGGTTTTCCCTTACTTTTTCCTTGCTGTACTTTCTTTTCTTTAACCTTTTATTAAGCTCTTTTAAATCGCATTTTGTTATTATGCATAAATCCACATATTTTTCAGGAATATAATGTGCCAAATGAGAATCAATCACAAAATTTTCCACAGAATTTTTAATAAAATCAACAAGAAACTTAGCTAGCTTTTTTGTATCAATTATTTCACATTCTTTCTTCTTGTCGTAGCCATCTGAAAGTGAATTCTCTTTAATAAGCTTATTAACATCAATATATTTATAATTAATTTTCTTAGCCAATGCCTTTGCAAGCTCTGTCTTTCCTGTTCCTGGAGTGCCGCTTACAATAATTGTTTTCATTTTAATACAGCCTTGCATTTGTTATCCATACACCTACAAAATCCTTGGCCGCAGTCCATTGTATCTGGCCTGCATTCCATTGAGCACATCATGCCTTCACAGTTTGGGGCTTCTCCAGCCGGAACACATTCTGATGCATGACAGCATGTTGCCTTAACACAGTCTGAATCTTTGAAGCATTCTGCATCTTCTGGCACATTAGCACATCCGCTAACAAAAACCATTGCAAAAACCAAAAATAAGAGATATTTTCTCATTTTAAACAATAATAGCATAATATTTAAATAATTAACTATACTTTTAACAAAAATGCAAAAAGAGATAATAATATCAACAAAAGAACATAATGAACTAATTGATATAACAAAAGATGTAGAAAAAATAGTTTCTGAGTCAAAGATAAAGCATGGCCTCTGCAATGTATTCACAATGCATACAACAGCAGCCATACTAATAAATGAAAATTATGATACAAACCTAAGAGAAGATATTGTTAATGCATTAAACAAGGTAATACCAGAGCATAATAATTATAAGCATGACAAAATTGATAATAACGCTGCAGCACATATAAAAGCTGCAATAATAGGCCCATCTGAAACAATCCCAATAAAAGATAATAAATTAAATCTAGGAACTTGGCAGTCAATTACTTTTTGCGAGTTTGACGGCCCAAGAACTAATAGAAAAATCATCATAACCAATCAAAAGATATAAATAGTCATAATAAAATAAATAGATAGGGTGAATTCTATGCAATGTGACCTCTGCGGTACTAAAACAGAAAATTTATTCAGAGTAATAGTAGAAGGAACAGAACTTAATGTATGCAAAGATTGTGCTAAATATGGAAAAGTTATTGAAAAAAAGCCTGTTAAAGTAGTAAAAGAAAAGAAAGAATATATTAAAAAACCTGTTGAACCGGAAAAAGAAATAATCCAGGTTATTGTTCCTGATTTTGCACAAAGAATCAAGAAGAAAAGGGAATTCCTTGGATTAAAGCAGAAAGAGTTTGCAAAAAAAATCTCAGAAAAAGAATCATTAATCCACAATATAGAAACAGGCTCTTTTAAGCCAAGCATAAACCTTGCAAGAAAATTAGAAAGATTTCTTAGGATAAAATTGATTGATGAGTATGAAGAAGAGCATAAAAAAGGCTCTAAAACAGAATCAGAGGGATTTACAATAGGAGATTTAGTCAATCACCCCCACCTAAATCTTTGATTTAGGAAGGGGCTTGAATCGTGAGGTTCGAGAGCAATTGGTTGATTAGAGGGCAAAAACTATGAGAATAGAAATGCAGAAGTTAGAAAAGAGAAATACATACACACCTTTGAGTGCTTCACAAGCTCAAAGCTCTGTGGCTGTGTCTTTAAACAGAGAGGAAACTCTCGGTGTGGACAGCTTAAAAACCTTTTCTAACAGCCTCGATGTGAACCTACAGTCTGGCAGGACTGGACAGAACTTGCGAGTTCCTGTCTTAAATATGCGTGGAAAACCTTTAATGCCGACAACACCTGCAAAAGCAAGGCATTTAATTAAAAAAGGAAAAGCAAAAGTAGTGAAGAGGAAACCTTTTGTTATACAATTGAAAATAGCAACAGGAGAAACAAAACAGGACATAACTTTAGGGATAGATAGTGGATATAGCCATGTTGGGTTTAGTGCAGTAACAGAAAAGCAAGAATTAATGTCAGGAGAATTAACTTTAAGAAAAGATATGTCAAAATTAATAGAACAAAAAGAAAATTATAGAAGAACACGAAGAAGCAAACTATGGCACAGACAACCAAGATTCAATAACAGGACAAGAAAAGAAGGTTGGTTAGCACCAAGCATACAACACAAATTAGATACACACACAAGATTAATTGAAAATATTAAAAAATGGTTTCCAATAACCAATACAGTAATTGAAGTAGCAAACTTTGACACTCAAAAAATGCAGAACCCTGAAATCTCAGGAATAGAATATCAGCAGGGGGAATTGCAGGGATATGAAATCAGGGAATATTTGTTAGACAAATGGGGCAGGAAATGTGTTTATTGTGGAAAAGATAACTTACCTTTGGAAGTTGAGCATATAATACCCAAGTCAAGAGGTGGGAGCAGCAGGGTATCTAACCTAACAATCTCTTGCAGGAAATGTAATCTAAAGAAAGGCAGTCAAACAGCAAAAGAGTTTGGTTTTCCTAAAATACAAGTACAAGCAAAGAAATCTTTGAAATCAACAGTTTTTATGAATGTAGTTAGAAAGATATTGGCAAAGCAAATCAATGCAGAAGAGACTTTTGGTTATATCACAAAATATGGAAGAATTAAGCAAAATATTGAAAAATCTCATATTAATGATGCTTTTGTTATTGCTAAAGGAGACAATCAAGAAAGGTGCAAACCATTTGCAGTAACACAGACAAGAAGAAATAATCGAAGCATACAAACCAATAGAAAAGGTTACAAGTCATCAATCAGAAAAAAAAGATACAAATTACAGCCAAATGATTTAGTTAGATATAATAGAAAAGAAAGGGCAGTCAAGGGGATGTTTAATTATGGAAAATGGATAAGATTAGAAGATGGAACAAATACAAATATTAAGAATGTGGAGTTGATATGTTATGGAAAAGGGTTACAATTCAACTAAGCCGATTCATCTCCAACCAAAGCAAAGCTTTGGAAGGAGTCTTCTCGGTAAAAGGATAAAAGTTAAAAAATAGTCAGTTAAATATTATTAAAGGATATAATTTATTTAATAGTTGTGTTAGTCAGATTTAGGATAATTGCCCTTATCTGCCCAGCATAAATAATTGAATTATATATGAATTTATCATCTATTATTATTGTTGGAGATCTAGTTACATTATATTTCAACTTAAGCAAATTTAACAAAGGTTCATCAGGATAATCTTTATCAAAAGAAAGAGTAACTAATTTTTCATTTTTTTTACTTAAATCATCAAGTACATACCCTTGTCTTTCGCTTGAATCATCATCTGTTTCATAGAAAAATATAATTGGTATGTAACTCTTTCCGCATTCTTTGTTTAATTTTTTTATTAAACTATAAAAATTAAGTTCTAACAGAAAGTATTTTCTTTTTAAATAATCGAAGTCTTTCTTTTTAAAAAAACTTTTCCCGCCATAATTAGACAAATCTACACCAACCTGGGTAAGTTCTTCTTTTAAATCATTTACTTTTGAATGCATAAACTCGCACTTATCCCCCCCAAATGTATCAATAAATTCTTGTTGTATTAAATAAGAATATACATCTAATTCATGGTTCTCTACGGTATCTAAAATTGCATCGATTCTTATATAATCTAAACTATAGTTAATTAAAATTCCTATGCTGAATATGGCTATAGTTATGATTAAAGATGTAAAGAAAATTGATTTTTGTAATTTTTTTGCCATTTTAATTGTAAGTGTTTTTTATATCATTTAATCTTATTTTTAATATATCAAGAAACATTCTTATTGAATCCAATAAAGGGTTAACTTTGCTACCCAAGGAGTTTGACCATATTACAGGTATCTCCTTTATTTTGTAACCATATTTTTTTGCAATAAACAGAATTTCTACATCAAAACCAAAATCATTTATTTTTTGTTTGCTAAAAATCTTTATTGCAACTTCTTTTTTAAATAATTTAAATCCACATTGAGTATCCTTGTATCCAGGCAGTATTAAAAGATTAACAATAAAAGGAAATACCTGGCCCAAAAGCTTTCTAAAAAAAGGTTGTTTTATTGGTATAATAGAATCTTTCATATTTCTTGAAGCTATAACAATATCATAACCTTTTTTCATTACTTTAATGAATTTTTCTATTTCTTCTATGGGGGTTGACAAATCAGCATCTGAAAACAATAAGTAATCTCCATTAGCCAATAACATTCCTTCTTTAACTGAATATCCTTTACCCTTATTTTTTCTTTTTTTAGTTAATTTAATATTTTTATTCTTGCTTAAACTATCTTTTATTATTAGCCTTGTTTTATCAGTGCTTCCATCATCAACTATTATAATCTCATAGTCAATTTTCTTATTCTTAAAATAAGAAATACACTTACCTAATGTTAATTTAATCCTCTTTTCTTCATTATAAACAGGGATTATTAGTGATATTTTATTCATTTTACTGAATAAAACTTAGTCTTTTAAAAATTTATCTTATTTAAAATTAATTATTTTACATGTTTTTTTTATAAATTGGTTAGAAAAAAGTATGTTGCACGGATTTGTTTCTGTGCTTTCATTCTGTATAGTATAAACTGTCTCATTCAGCATAGTCATGTAAGTTCTATCAAGTTCCCTAATTTCTGTGCAATTATTATTGCCTATTAATATGTAATCTTCATTTTTGAGTATTATTGGGAATCCTGACATAAAAGTTTCATTATGTACATAAGATGGCTCCGAAATATGATTAAAGAACAACATATAATGCCCCTCATTTACGTAATAAGGAACTAGTTGCTTCCTTGGAAAAATGCTTGTTTTTCTTTCTAAATAATTTAAAAAAACCCAGGAATTTGACATAAATGAACAATTATTCCCTATTCCCATCTCATTTATATTTTTCAAAGCGTCTACATACACTTCTTTTTTATAAGAATTTTGTACTGTAAAATATTGAAATATTAAAAATAAATTTAGAAAAATTATTATTACAACAGCTAACCTTTTAAAATTAAGCTTCTTGATTTTTATTGAATTAATTCCAATTATTGAAAAATAGACTGTTGGAAGAATCATATTAAAAATGTATCTTGATGATTTTATAGGAATTTTAAAATATCCATAGAGAGAGAAAATCAAAATGAGTATCATTAAAATATCTGCAATATTTTTTTCAATAAATTTTTTCCAATTATAAATAAAATTGTTATCTTTGAGAGATTTAAAGATTTTAAAAAGAGTAATAATAAGTCCAAATAAAAAAAATGGTAAAAGGAAATTGACAACATAAATAAGATGCATATAATTTATGCTTTGATGTATGTAATTTCTGAAGTATATGTTATTTGCATAGCTATCTGCAATGCCCATAAACATGTTGCCAAATTTAATGTAATTATATAGAAACCAGGGAAGAAAAGGGATAACAAATAAAATAAAATTTTTAATTATCGATTTTATGTTTCTGTGAAATAAAAGTAAAGGGAAAAAAGATATGCAAGTATACCTCGAAAGAGAGGACAAACCCAAAAAAATACCTGAATTCTTATTCTTAATTAAGTAAGCAATGAAAAGTTCCAAGAAAGATAATGATAAAAGCTCTGTTCCATTTATCAATCCTGTAAGAAAAACATAAGAATTTAAGCTTAATAAATAAAAAATGTTTTTGTTTAATTTCAAGCTTTCTGCTAATTTCACACTCGAAACCATGAAAAGGAAAGATACTAACACAATGTAAAGATATTCACTTGATTTCCATCCAAAAAAACTTAAAATGCCCATTATAAAGGGCATTAAAGGTGGCCTAAAAGGTTCAAAATAAGTTCCCTGGGCAAACCAATATTTTGCATTTAAAACATAAGAACAGAAATCCCAGGAGAAATTAGCACTTCGTTGATAAAGAAAAAATAAGGTAGAAAAAATAAAAAGGAGAATTATTATTTTATTTTCATTTAAAAAATCAGAAATTTTCTTAATTTTTATCTGATTGACTTTCAAGCTCGTTTTTGATTGTTTCATAATCTGCATGCCCTTCAATTATCTTATCATAGTTAATGACTATCGATGGAGTTGTTTTTATGTTATAATATGATTCTAAAAAATGTATTTCTTTTGAATAATTGTATTCTATTGCAAACACTTTTGTATCATAATCTTCAACAATTTTATCCAATATATAACCTTGCTGTTGAGATAAGCCAGCATCATCCCCATAAAAATATAATATAACAGAAGAGTTTATATCACATTCTTGGATTAGGTTATAGAAAAGAAGGTAAGTCTTAATTTGCATTAAGTGGTATTTGAGCTTTAAGAAAGAATATCTTTCTTTATCAAGGGATTTTTCAGTATCAGCCGCCATCAATTTTCTTCCAAGAAATGCTAATTGTGAAGATACATCACTAATTCTTACTTTAGATAAATTACAATTATTTTGATCAACTGTTCCAAATAGTTCTTGTTCAATCAAATAACTTTCAGTGTTTAATTCACTATTTTGTATAAACATTGTAATTTCGTCAATTTTTTCATTGCTTAAACTCCTGCCTAACAGTATACCAACAATAAAAGTGAATAACAATAAAATTAGTAAAACAATAAATACATGATGTTTAAATTTTCTTTTTTTTACCATTTTTTCTTTGTTTTAAATATTTCTTGTGTAATAGCTGAAATCCAATATGCAGCCATAACATAATGCAATAATAAATAATAAGCCAAGATGGATGCAGGATATTTTATTTTCTCTTTTGCTTGCTTATGTGCAAGATAAAGTAAGGTAAATCCAAGTAAAGATGCCACAAGCAATGGAAATGCTATCCTAAAGTTTTGGCTGAGAAATATTCTTTTTAATGGAGGAAAAACAAATAAACTGTTAAGGTATCCATCAATAAGAACAACTCTTGTAATAAGTTTATATAAAGTTTTAAGTATGTTGTAGCCAATAAATAACATACCAACAATTAAAAGGGTTGGAGCTACTACAGAAAGTGGTAGCTGGAACCATCCTAAAAGGCCATACTTAGAATTAAAATACATTTTTTTGTATTTGACATTATTTTCGATAAATCCTCTTGTCCATCTGATTCTTTGTCTCCAGAATAGTTTTGGATCCTCTGGAACTTTTGTGTAGGTAATACTTTCTGGTTCCATCTTTACATTATAATGGTTATGCCTTAATCTCATTGCTATTTCAAAATCTTCTGTTAAACAGTTAGTATCAAAACCACCTAATTTTTTCAATATTTTTGTTTTATAAATACTCAATACTCCAGGAGTTGTGTATAATGTATCTATTACCGACATAAGCTTTCTTGTTAAGGTTACCATAAAATATTCCATCCTCTGAACTTTCCCAAGAAGACTTTTTTGGTTAATCACTTTAATTGATGATATAACTGCTGCAGTTTTTGGATTAAAAAGATGAGGAATTAATAACCTCAATGAGTTTTTATCTGCATATGAATCAGAATCTAAACATCCAAATATTTCCCCAGAAGCAATATCAATGGCAGAGTTTAATGCATGTGCTTTACCTTGATTATTTTTTTTATTAATCAGTTTAATGCAAACTTGATTATTTTTCTTGATTATTTTTTCTACTATTTCTTTTGTTTTATCTTTTGAATAATCATTTATTACAATTATCTCAAGTTTATCTTTAGGGTAATTTAAGTTAATTATCGATTTTATTGATTTTGTAATAGTTGAGGCTTCATTATATGCAGGAATTGCAATGGTTACTGTAGGGAATCTTGTAAGTTTTTTTTTATCTGAAAATTCACTTAAGTAAAGAAAACTAAGCCAAACTACAGCTAAATATAATGATACAAATGTAATAATATATATTAAGTATGCCATTTTAACATTAAGCTTTTTGTTTATGCATATTTATTTCTTTCATATCAGGGATATACCTGCCATATTTCTATTCCTTTGTTGTTATATATGTTATTAAATGTTTTGTTATTTCTAAACAAAAACAAAAGACCCTGCTGCTCTTTTTCCCAAACTAAGCCCTGTTTCATCTCGTTATCAATCCATATATAACTTATGTTATATTTATTCAAAAGAGTTTTAGTATTCTCCAAATTTCTAGAGTAAAAGATTTCTAAAGAATCATTAAATTTTTCTTTTGCACTAGGATAATATTCAAACATTTTGTCTGTTACAGTTGGCCTTTCAGCAACTGCATTTATCCAGAATCCTTTTGAGTAGTGGGAGAAAACAATTTCATCTGGCTCTGAATAATGCTTAAGCCAGTCAAGGCTTTTTATTATTTCTTTGTCAGGCTGCATATTGCTAATCCTATCTAAGTAAGATATTGTTGAAAATGTTAACCCACAAATTATAAGAAGTATAGTAAGATTTTTTATACTCTTAACTTCCCATTTCATAGAAATTACAGCCACAAATGAGTATCCTGCCAGAACAGCAAGCACAAAGCTCATATAAAAACTAGCATAGTTTACATAAAATAAGCTTAATAGCATAATAAAAAAGAGTAAGATAGTAAAGGTATATTTCTTTTTCTTTTTCCACATTAAGAAAAAGCCTGCAAAAGCAAGCAAAATACTAAAAACACCAACACCAGCTAATGCTCCAAGATCAGAAATATTATTTTGCAGAATGTTTTCTTTTGGAAGGACGTCTGTTTTGTTTTGAAAATAAGCAGGCGTAAATGCAGCTGATATAAGCATGATTACAAGTAAAGGGATCATATACTTTTTTGATTTTTTCTTAATCATATAAGCTATAAATATAAACATAATGAGCAGTGCATTAAATAAACTAAAAGAAGTAGCTAAAGCAAAAGCAATTAATGAAAAAAATTTAAAAATAATATTCTTCTTTAAAAGAAAGTATACACCTAATAGTATTAGGAAGATAGGAACAGAATAACTGTTTGATACTGTAGATAAATAAATAAATGTGGGGGATATAATTAGGATTAATGACATAAAAAATCTTTCCTTTATTTCTATTTCAAATTCTTTAAGAATTAAATAAAAAATGAGAACAAAAAGCATGCCTAACAAAAAAGGGACTATTTTAGATGCTAAATCAACCCCAATAAAATATCCTATCGAAGCAAGCACAAGATGGTATGGGTTAAATATATAATTTGAATCATGAATTAATGATTTTTGCTCAATAATCTGTTTTGCAATATTTGCATGGTAGTATGATTCCTCACCAATCATTATGTTATTATGAAATAACACTCTTGTTATAAGAGGTATTGATATTATTATCAAAGCTGCAAGTATTACATAAACTAATGTATTTTTTTCTGTTAATTTAATCATCTTTCCATCCTGCACATTGATTTGTATATCTTAACCTCATTATCATACACCAATTCAAAACACTTTTCATCTGTTTTATAATTTAAATCAGTTATGTTATAATATTTTATTGCTTTTCCCGATAAGAAAATATATTTTATATTGTATTTGTTTAATAAAGGTATTGCTTCTGTCTCATAATAAGTTGTATATATTTCTCTTACATCTTCAAGGCGCTGCTCTGCATCTTTTATCAATAGGAAATGCTTATCAATCACATTTTTTCTTTGTGCAACAGTATTAATAAGGTATCCTTCATCAAGGCTTGCTAAAATAACATCATCTTCGTGAGTATTATTTTTTAGCCAAAGTAAGGCATTCATATCATGTCTTGATGGTGTTTCTCTAATAACTTTATTTGTGTAACTAATAGTAGGAATAATTGAGTTAAAGATAAAAACTAAGAAAAGCACTGTAATAAGTATTCCCTTATACTTTGAAAACTTTGTCTTGTCTATGAATAATAGGGAATCAGAATAAAACTTGCCAAATAACAAAACAAGGATTACACCAAAAAATGTAAGGCCTACCCTTAATTGAATAAGCTTAAGCCACAGTAAAAAAAGAACAGAAAGAGCAAATCCCATGAGCAAGTATATTTTCCTGTTTTTTTTCTTAAATATACACTTGTAAATTATGTATATACCTGAAACAAGGGGAATTATTCCAATATAGTACAATGCATTCAATATGCTTAACTGTGAAAAATATTGACTAAGCAATTCTTTTGGTATGTTTTGCCAAATTAAGGAAGGGCCATGAACCAGAAAAGCATTCTTGTATATGATAAAATTAAGCCAAATAACAAGGATTGTTGAGGATATTATTAACTCTAATTCTGACCTTCTCTGCTTAAGATGCTCCATTCTAATAAGCAATAAGTAAAGTAACAAGCCTATAATCAATAAAATTGCAGATGGGTGCATTAATGCAAGTATAAGTATTGAAACAATAAAATAATTAATATATTTCTCATCTTTGTTAATCTTTATCAGGGAATACATTAAAAAGAACATAAGAGGGACAACTAATGAAAATGCTGAAACATTATTTACTGTCTCAGCAAAAAATATAGGAACAAATCCTGAAATAAATGAGGAAAAAATAGCTGCCCCTTTGTTTTTTGTTATTTCTAATGCAATGAAATAAGTTATAAAAACAAGCAAAGAAGCAAATATATTAGGTACTATCTTGCATACTAAGCTTAATGGGATGAAAAGATTGAAAAAAGCCAGAATATACTGAAAAAAAGGCTGAAAAAAGAAATTCCTACCAGAATAGCTTAAATCATCCTTAAATAAGGGAAATCCTGTTTCTCTTATATGCTCTACCTGTCTTATGTTAAAATAGGCATCTTCACTGAAGTAAGGTGTCTGAAAAGCAAAATAAAGCCTTGTACCTAAAACAAGACTGAATATCAAAGCTAGCCATATATATTCCTTTTTAAGCATGATGCCAAGAATAAGATTATCTTATTTATATCTTAGTGTTTTATCTAACTTAAGACCAAAGTAACCATAAATTTTTTCAATATAGTCTTTTACTTCTTCCACTTTTTCAAGCCCTTTGTCCCAGCTCTTCCCATATCTTAAGATATCTATGGAATAATCTTCAGAAAGAAATTCTTCAAAATCATTCCAGCTTCCTCCTCCCCTTTTAACAAACTCTTCAAGAAGGTCATCTGTTGCGGTAGGTCCTGCATTGTAACCCACTAATTTTGTTTTAAGTTCTGAAAAACCATATTCTGTTTCAAGAACAGTTAAATAACGGGCAGAAACTTTTGCATTAAAATACATGTCATTCTTGAGAAGCTCAAAAATATAAGCCTCATACCCACTATCACTTCCTTTGTGAAATTTTTTATACTCACTTTTGCTGTACTCACTGAATTCTGAATAATATTTTTTAGTCACATCAAGGAATGCGCCGTAACTGACCTGGCCTAATCCAACACAGCTTCCCTTATTCATGTCAGAATGAGTTCCCCATGTTGATTCCTGTTGCCAAACCGCAACCATTATATGCATTTCATCTATATCTTCCATAACATTTGTGGCTAAATCATAAATAGATACTTTCCTGCCATCGACATATACAAAATTGTTTTGGGCATTTTGCATCAGTTCCTTTGTTTCCTCAGTAAAATCACCTAATAAAAAATATGATATGGGAACAATATCTTCTGTTGATGTTCTTATTTTTTCCTCAATCTTAAGTTTAAACTTATATTCTTTAATGAAATCTAACATTTCCATATCATATAACTCCATGACCGTAACACATGTATCACTTTTCTTTCCGTTTATTGTTATCCTTCCAAGTTGAGAGGGTTTATCATCACCTGAAAGTTCTGCCTGCTGTCTCGCTTTTTCCAATTCCTCTTTTGATTTATAAACAGTAAATATAACATCTTCTCCATTGTAGTTAATGACTGTGTTCTTGCTGAATTCAACATCTTCAAAAATTGGTTCCATCCTTGAAAAGTGCCTTCCTAACTTTGCCTTTCCATCTTCAAATTTCATGGCATACATCTTTGTGGATCCATAATATTTTGATATCTTCGCGTTTCCATCAACCTTCATTTTGTCAAAGTGGCCTTCATCAACATAAGAAACACAATTACCCCAACAGTCCTTATGATACCCCCCTATGTTTACAACTAGATCTGTTTCTTCATCTATATTTTTAACTTCAAATTTTTCCTTTTTTTCATCTTTGTTGTATATATCAACACTGCTATATGTCCCATAAAGGATTATGCTGAAAGGGGCAGTATCATAATCAATAGAAACTTTCCCTTTTGGATTTATTAGGACAGGTATTCCATCTTCAAATCTTATCTTTGTTCCATCCTCTATTGACCTAATCCTACCTCCATCAGGAACTGTCAGAATTGATCCTTCACTTAGTGTAAAAACTCCATCTTCATATTCAACAAAAGCATTAATATCAAGACTTTTTGCATATGAAGAAATTCCGTAAGTCTTTCCATCAATCTCAATATTAACTGGTTCAATTGGCAATGAAAGGTAATCTATTTTTTCTCCTATTCCTCCTAAATTAATTGTTTTGAGTTTTGAAAATTTTATTTTTGCAGAGCCATCCTCAACAACAATAGAATCAATGTAATCAACGCAATTTTCAATGTTTATTGTGCCTATATTTTTTGCAGTAAAGGATTTAACTCCTGCCTCTTTTAGAAAGCCACTTGTGAAAACAGTGCTTCCAACAGAATTCTCAACACTTAAATGATAATCATTGTTCTGGTTAAAGGATACCCCTGTTATCTCCATTATTTCCCCTTCGTCTGTTTGATACATATAAGGATCAACAGGATTTATTGTTGTCTCAGTTTCAGCAGAATTATCCCCATTAGCATTTACCTTTGGGCATATAATTATAAAAAGCAAAAGAAAAATTATTATAAAATTAATTGAGACTGCCTTAAATTTAAGATTCATATTATTTTACACCTGATGTTATATCCTCAACGTAACCCGGCAGTATTTTTACCTTATCTTTACTGAGTATTGCAATTCCCTTGTCTGAATTAATGAATGCCTTAAGGTCGCTCCAGTCTCCCCCACCTTGGACATTAAATTCATTCATCAACTTGTTTGTTACTGTGGGCCCTGCATTATAGGCCATTAAGTAAATATCAACTTCATCTCCATCATAATTATAGGTTTCCTTTGGCTCTGAAAAGCCGTAAGACTTTCCATAATGTTTCTCAATTCTTGTAAGATAATCAAATCCAACCTTAAGGTTAAAGTCTGCATCATTCTTAAGAAGACTTATTAATTTCTCATTACTGTATCCTTTATAATCTTTGTATTCAGGCTCAT
>Ga0307992_1000397_pt1 | contig 28162 bp, 22 predicted proteins | sample EllFjometagen133_FD_203162 | JGI IMG/M metagenome (GOLD analysis project Ga0307992, IMG submission 203162) | Marine microbial communities from Ellis Fjord, Antarctic Ocean - #133 | ecosystem: Environmental > Aquatic > Marine > Unclassified | place: Southern Ocean | collected 2014-10-08
CACAGCCTACGGCTTGCTACTTTTATCACATCAAAAATTAAATAATTCATGACCAAATGAATTATTTGAGTGGTAGGGGATGATAAAAGTAGGGAAACTAGATATCCCGAAATGAAAAAATACCCACCACTAAAAATTAAAAAGTTTCTTTCCCGTAAATGAATATATATAACCTATGATAGTTTTTAATGATTCAAATATTATTCATCTGAGATTTCAATTTCCCCAATATACACACCTTCGATATCAGGATAATCTCTCAAATCATAATTGATCATTTTAATCAATTCTGGGGAAACACTATATAAAATTCTTTCTAAATTATCGTTCACTACAGTGAAATACTCAAATACGAATATTGGGCCACCATGAGTTTTTCTAGTAATTATCTCATATGTATTCTTTCGATAAATAAAATTCCCTTTTATATTGAAACTTATAGTCATATCGAACAAACTGTAGTCATAAACAATTTTTAAATCATAATATATCTTTTTCATAAATTTTTGCCTATCCAAAGATCATATATTAAATTTTACATATAGAAATAAAATCAACCTAAATTATAAACAATATCTGCTTCAACTTGATCAATATGCCTATGTGTAATAATATTTATTGATTTATTCTCAGTCAGTATTCTTCTAAGCATATTAGAAACATTGGCAATGTTTTCATCATCTAACGCATCAAATATTTCATCAAATAATAAAATATTAGTCTGAAAATGTTGAACATTCTCCTGTAAATCAGATAGAGTTAAAATAGTTGCAATATCAACCAATTTAGTTTGTCCACCAGATAAATTGACTCTAGAATCAGAATGTGTATCAGCATCATATACATGAATACTTATTTTATCTCGAAATTCTCCACTTTTTGTTTCATGTAAAGTGTCAAATGTTACGATATATCTGCCATTAGACATTTGTTCAAGATATTGAGAAATTCTTAAATTCATAAAAGGAATTGATTCATCAATTAACATTGATGGAATACCAGAAGAAGAAAATGCAGTTTTCCAAAATTCACACCTAGATAAATTTTTTTGTTTTACATTTATATCATTAACATATTTTGAAATATTCACTTTTTGTTCTAATATTTTATCGTTTATTTCTTTTAAAATAATTTTAATTTCTGATATATTTGTTAAAATAGATTTTAATGTTTGTTTATTTCCAGTGATATCATTTTCAATATTAGATATTCTATTCTTGATACTTTCTACTTTAGCTAATTCATGTTTAAGTATAATAAATTCTTTTTCTGTTTCTTTTAATTTGGTAGATAATTTTGATTTTTGTAAATTAAAATTTTCATTTAATTCTGTAATATTAATAGTCATTAATTCATTAACTTTTATTTTAGCTTTTTCTAATCTTTCACTCAAAATAACAATTTCTTTTTGAAAATTATTATCTATTTGAGAAAAAGTATTTTGTAATTGTTCTTCTATTAATAATATTTGATTTTGTAATTTAATATCTGATTCAGAAAAACCATTTTCTAAATTTGATATCATAATATTAAATTTTTCATTTATTGTTGCAATACTATTATCTATTGTTGATTGAAAGTTTTCAATTTTTTCCAATATATTTTTATCATTTTTATCATAAGTATTTTTTAAAAAATTTATTTTATTGATATGTTCTTTTTCAAGATTCTCTTTAAAAATATCAGATTTTACATAAAGATCATCTATTTTTGTATTTAATATATCAATATTATTTTGTATAATTAAAATATCATTATCAATAATTTTTAATAATTCTAAATTATCTTGAACAATAAGTTCTTCTACTTTAATCATATCATTAACATGATCTACATTATCCCATGATTGAAAACAAGTAGGACAAATTGATGTTTGTGATTCAATAGATAATATATATTGACATATTTTAGAATTAATAAATTCTATTTTTGTATTACATTTATTTTTATCAGATTCTAATTTAACTAATTTAGAATTTTTATCTTTTATTTCCAAATTAATTTTATTAATTAACATTACATTTTTTTCTTTATTTATAGCTAGTATATCATTATTTTCATTTACTAATTCAACTTTTCCGTCAATTAAATCATTTTTTAATATTATTCTATTTTCTTTAAGTTTTTCTATTTTTTGTATAATTGATATTTTAGTTTCTTCTATATGTTGCCTATTTTCATTGATAATAGAATTTTTTTCATTTAAATATATTTCATGTGATTCGCTAATATTTTTTCGTAATTTAGACAATTCTTCTTCTGATTTAGATTTTGTTTTTAATTGTGAATTATTTTTATTCTGAATTTCTTCATTCTTTTTTTCTAAATATATTTCTCTTAATTGAGACAATTTTAAATCAGTTTTTGATTTTACATCTGATATTTTACTTTCTTTTAAAATTTGTATATTTTGTAATTCATTTTTATAAGAATTCAAAACACTTATAAAATTATCATATTTCAATTGCAATTCATTAATATGTAAATTTTTTAATATTTCCAATTCTACTGATAATTGATTTTCTAAATCAATATTGATTTGTTTACAAGTATCAATATCATTATTTTTTATTATCAAGTTATTATTGTGTTGTTCAATACTAAAATTAAATGAATCTATTGATGCTTTTAATTTATTAACTTCATTTTTATTATTTATTAAATCTTCTTTTAATAAACTAATTTTATCGAAAGCTGTTTTTTGATAAGTAACATACGAATCTAATTGAAGAATTTTTCTAAATATTTCTTTTTGTTTAGAATCTGGTAAATCTGTAAAGAAAGATTTTACTTTTTGTCCAAAAAGAATAGTATTTAAAAATAATTCTCTAGGAACAATTAATTCTTCAATTTTATTGGATACTTCTTTTGCACCTTTAGAAATTGGAGTTGGATTATTATTTTTATACAATAAAGCTGTTGTGCCTAATTTTGTATATTTAACATATCTTTCAACTCGATATTCAATATTATCAATAGAAAAATAACATATTACTTTACAATTTTTTTCTGTTTTTTTATTTAATACATCATCAGCTCTTTGCCCAGTTTGTGTTACACCATAAAGAGCAAATGGAATTGCACTAAAAACTGTAGATTTACCAACCCCATTTTTTCCAGATATCATAATTATTTTATTATTTTCAAAACAAAATTCCATAAGGTCAATATAACCACAATAGTTTTCCATTTGAACTTTTTGAAAATTTATATTTTTCAAAATGCAACCCTCTTATTCTTCATCAAATTTAATTAGTCTTTTCATTAAATATTTTAACTGTTAATAGAATCACCTATAATTTCTATAGCTGTATTTAAATACATTTCATGATCATTTTCTGGAATTTTTTTTATATTAAGATATGCAGTCATTCTATCTTTTTCAGACATATTTAATGAAACACCTCTATCAGTAATATCAATATCTCTTCGATCTATTTGTCTAAAATTATCTGGAATTTTTGAATTATCTAAATTTTCTCCTGTTAATTCTAAAGTAACTTCATGTCCAGCTTTTTCTAATTTTTTTGCTTGTTGTATAATATCCTTTACATTAGTGTTATCTGCTATATTAAATTGAAAATATTTTTTATATCCTTCTGTTTCTATTGATAAAATATTATTTTGATCAAAATCAATATCTAAAAATCGTTTAGCTTCATTTCGTTCACCACGATCTAATTGAACTGGACTTCCTACATAATATAATTGAGTATTATTTTTTTGAATTTCTTGAGGTTTATGATAATGTCCCAATATAACATATTTAAAATTAGTTAAATCTTTCATTCCTAAATCAGAAATAATTGATACACCAGAACTTAGCATTCCTTCATTTAAACCAAAATGTGAAATCAAATAATCACATTCTTTTGGAGCTTGTTTTATTTCATCATGCAATTTGTTATTCCACGGAACCATATAAATATTATCTATTTGTAATGGTGTATGAATAACAATGACATTCATTTCTTTTTCTAATGCTTTGAGTGATGATACTCCTTTACCAGTGATACTACTCATATCATGATTTCCATCAATCAGATAAAACTGTATCTGTTGATATTCTCTTATGATATCAATAAATGTTGCCAATGCAAGAGAATGAATAATACTTTTATTATGAAAAATATCTCCTGCTACAATACAATTGTCAATTTTATTATCAACTGCATATTTTAAAATAGAATTTCTCATTACTTTATTGATATAATGTAATCTTTCATTTAATCCATCTTTCATTATATTATCTGATGCATATAATGAAAAATGTAAATCTCCTGTCACAACAGCTCTCATTTATAATCTCCTTTTATTCTCCAGAAAATCTACCTTCAGTATTTCCACTATCAATCAATGCTTGTCTTTCAATTTTTTTATCTCACATTCTTTCTTTAGTTTTTATTTTGGCAATTTTACTAATTCCTATACCCATATTTTCAAAATATCTTCTTGACCAAAAATCATACCCAGAATCTTTTTTGTTTCTAATTGTTCTACTCATTTAAAATCTCTAACTTTATCAAAATCACAATTATTCACATAAGATATTTCACAAGAGTATGATCACATCCTTCTAATTCTTGATCAATTATATTACTGATTTTTTTCCAATTTCCACCAGCTAATCCAGCTCCGATTAAAGGATAACCAATCCTAGTGGATGATTCTACTATTAATTTAAGAGCAGCAAAAATTTTACGTAAAGCATCATAATCAACATTAGCTTTTGTTGAATGACGATAATGATATTGAGTATAAGCATTCACAATTATAAATTTATAATTATTATTAATAGAACAAGATGAAAAAAATCCTAATTTACCTTTATCACCTTTGATTGTTTTACAATCTTCAATATAAGCTTCAGGAAATTCCTTCTTAATTTGTTTCGCAATTCCGGCTCCCATTTGACAAAAACAATTGCATCCATGAATGATTATATCAAATTTTCCTTGTTTTGCCAATTTCAATAAATCCCCATTAATTACTTTCATTTTATCCTCTATATAAAAATATTTTAATTATTTCATTCCAGATAATTGATATGCATTATCTTTATCCATCTCGTTTAAATATCCTGTTTCATCAAAAGCAAAAAATCTTACTTCCCATCCTTTTTTATTATAAAAAGGTAAACGAGTTTTTCTAAATGTAGATTTTATATTTTTTATCCCTGTATCTACTATATCTATTATCAATGGATCTTTTTTATCTATATATGTTCTAATTATTCTACCTGTTGCTTGATTTATATTTTTTATAGGAGAAGTCATAATTAAAGTATCTTTCCAAGGAGCATCAACTCCATCTCTCATCTTACCAGGTGTAGTAAAAACAATTTTATGACTTAAACAATCATTTTTAATACCAGAAGTAAAAGCAACAACATCATAATCACTAAATTCAATCATCAATTTATCAAGTAATTTAAGTCTTTCTGCCATCAAAACAATATTTCTATTATCATTAATCATTTGTGTTATTATATTATTTAATACTTGTCTAAAAATAGTTGAATTTTTTAATATTTGATAATATCTTCCATATTGAAATTTACCTTCCCAAAATAACCATCTTTCTCTACCTTTTAATAATTCAAAATTAAAAAGTATAACATCAACTGCTGCATTCATAGTTTCAGAATCAAATTTACTTTCATATACTTCACCAAGATGATATTTAATAATTTTAAAAGTACCATCTTCTCTATCTGGTGTAGCAGATAATCCAATTGTTCTATGACAAGGAATAAACATCGAAGCAATGGAAAATTTTGGAGCTCCTATTGTTGTATGGACTTCATCGCCAATCATTAATCCAATTCCAGAATGATATAATAATTTTTGAAAATTTTTTATATGATTTTTATTTCTCAATATCGCATTAAATGCTTGTACTGATGATAAAATTATATCACAATTATTTAAAACATATTCATATGATTTTGTTGATAATACACCAATTTTGTTATCAATAATATTTGTAAAAGATTTTAATCTATCTCTCCATTGTTCCATCAAAGAATCTCGATGAACAAAAATTATTGTTTTGTATTTTATTTTACATAAAACATCAATAGCAATAATTGTTTTACCTGATCCAGGATCTAATTGTAATAAACTATGAGGATGTGTCATAAGATAATCGATAGAATCTTTTTGAATGTCATTTCGAGGAACAATTTTAGATTTAATTTTTATTTTTTTACTTTTCCATTCTTCTTGTTTTTCTATAGAAGAATTGTTTACATAATCTTGAATTGGGAAAAATCGTGGAACCAAAAGAGCTTTTTCCGTTTCATAATAATATATAGAATTTACCAATTCTTGAGTATGGTAATCTACTGACGATAAAGTCAAATCACTTTTAATTTGCTTATAAAAAAATTGATCAGAATATTGTGTAGATATTCTATAACCCAATCTATCATGTACAACTATTTTGGTGTCCATTTAATTAACCTTATATTTTATGTTGCAAACCATTTAAAATCCCATCCTGCATGTGTTTGAAAGAATAAAGAAAATTCTAGAAGATGATTTAATGACGGATTATATATTTCTATGGATTTGATAATTGGTTTCATATTCTCATCAAATCCTTCTATATTTTCAATTTCTTGTTCACTACAATTTGACATTACCCATTCTTTATATGCATTTATTTTATCTGCATCATATTCAATATTCAAAATTTTTTTAGTTACTTTAGTACCAATACTCATTAAATCAAAATATTTAATAATAGTATAAGGTTTTCTTTTTCCATTATTTAAAAATAATTCACATTCAACTGTTGCATATAAGCTTAAATCCATTCCCATAAGTATCTCCAATCAATGCAAAAAATCAATGAAACAATTCTAAATCAATAAAATTGTTTCATCAATAGTATGTTGTAAAAATAGATTTTTACATCTTTTTAATTACGATATTCTACACATGAATCATTATTTTCCCAAATTTTTATTGAATAACATGAAATTTCTTGTGTTGTAGAATCACATTTTAAACAGATATTAATATTTGTAAATATATATTTTGCTAAAATTTCTGCTGTTGGATCACCTATAAAAGTCTTATATCGCATATTCATTTTTTTACAATGTGTTATTTCATCTATATCATCTTTATTTAATAAATAAGTATGATCAAATTTATCTAAATATTCACTAACAATACGTTTTAATATAGAAAAATCAATAACCATATCATTTTCATTTAATATATTACTTAATACAGTTACATCTATTTGGATGTTATGCCCATGTGAATTACGACATCTACCTATATGTTTAGATAAACGATGACCAATAGGAATACGAAAAATTTTTGTAAGAAAATACATACAAACTCCTGTTTTAAATATTAAATTGTATTTTTTTGATATTCATTAATTATAAATTTATCTAAATTATTTTTTATTTTTTGTAATTCTAAAATCTCATTGCTACATGATTCAATATCAATTTTTATTTTCAACAATTTCATAATTGAATATTCATTAAATATTTTCTCTAATATTTTTATATCAATATCAATTTCTTTTGAAATATCACTAATTACAATATCTGGAGTTTTATTTATATCATTCAAATATTTTGGCAATACTTGTTTAATTTTCAGTAATATATTTAATTTTATAATTTTCTTTTGCATAATATCAATTTTAGAATTTAACATTATACCATACAAAGATTTATATTTTTCAAACGATTGTAATAACATAGTATCAATAGACATACAAGTTAAATACATATCATTAATATTATTACTATCATCATATTTGATTTGATTATTTTCGAAACTTACATTTCTAATTACCATCAAATCAAAATCTTGTATCAACTCATCAAATAATTCATGTTGTTTTCTAACTCTATCTAAATAAAAAATTACACAAGTACCAAGATCATCACATGATGAATCTATTATAGATAAATCTTTATATTTCTTTTGTAATTTATTATATATTACATTAAAAGAAACTTTGGGTGGAAGAGAATGACAAATTATTTGATTTTTAACTTTGTCAATATCATATTTTCCTTTATATACCAAAGTTTCTTTTCCAGTAGTTAAAAGATTTTTTAATTTAACATTATCACTAAGAATATCACAATCAGTAATTGGTGAAATAGTTGGTTCATTCTTTCTTTCTTTCAATAACCACATCAATCGTTTATTTAAATCTTCTATTTTATAACATGGAATATTAGATGCATACCCAAACCCAATTCCACCAGTAGAAGTTTTTCCCATTAAACAGAATGGATATTTCGAAGGTAAATACAAAGGTTCTTTAATATCAGAAGAAACTTCACTTTCTATCCACGGTACATAATCAATTAATTCAAATGCTAATTTTTTAGTAAATTCACTCATTCCACACTCAGTATATCTCGATGCAGCAGGACCAGTTGATTCTGTACCAATAGAAGCTCCAAATTGTCCTTGTCCATCAAGAAAACCTTGTTTTACCATTTGTACAATTGTACCATAACACATAGCATGTGGATGATAATGCCCCAAACAATGTCCATCTATTTGAACACTTTTTACTTTTTTATTCTTAGCAATAGTGTATGCAGATATCAAAACTCTTCTTTCAATTGGTTTCAATCCATCTATAGACAATGTTATCATTCTATTTTTATTTACTTCATCACCATAATTTTTGTAATTTTCTGTAATGAAATCAAACATGTTAATTTTATCAGTTGACAAAATAAATCTCCTATCTAAATCAGTAAATCATGCACTAAATATTGAGCATATATCATATTTATTCAAATTCTCCTGATAATAATAATCTTTTATCCGAAACATTATTCATCAATGCAACTAATCTTTCTAATTTAGAAGTCCATTGGATTTGAACAATTTTTCGAGTATCATTATTAAGTAAACAAGTTTTTAAATCACTAATATTTAATTCACCAAGACCTTTATATCGTGTAATTTTTCTCTTCTCTTCAATAGCTTTATTTAAATCTTTTTGCGTCCATAATGGAATGAATACCTTCTTTTCATTGATTGCATATAATGGAGTATAAGCAATATAATAATGCCCTTGTTTGATTAATTCTGGTGTTAACATAGCTAAATTCATAGTAAGTAATGTAGCAATATGACCACCATCAGCATCAGCATCACAACAACAAATTACTTTATCATATCTAAAACCTGCAATATCAAAATGAGGATCAATTCCAGTACCAAAAGCATTAATCATTTCACCAATTTCTTTATTCTCTAAAATATTTTTCTTATTTGAAAATGATGGAATTTTACCTTTCAATGGTAATACTGCTGTATTTCTTGGATTTCTTGCTTGAATAATTCCACCAGCAGCAGAATCACCTTCAACAATAAATAATTCTCCATTTCTACTTTGACAATCACGCAATTTGGTAAACTTTTTTAATCCTCTACCTTTTGTTACTTTTGATAATTTAATATTTTTCAAATCCATCTTTTTTCGATGAATATCAAAATGATTCATAATATCATTTACAATATCACTTTTATCATTCATTGTAATAACAAATTTTGTATTAAATTCATTCAATAAATGAGAAAGTTCTTTTTCTGTATTTTCTAAACTTTCTTTAGATTGTCCTTTCAATTTTGGATTTTTTAATGACAATGAAATATGAGTTCTAAATCCTACTATTGTATCTTTTGGTTGAAATTTATAATCTGTTTTTTTTGATTTTTGCATAAAATAATTTCTAATTATTTCATTAATAAAATTTATATGTGTACCACCATTTTTTACAGGTAATATATTTACAGCAGAAGAATACTTAGGAGTGATAGAATTTTCATATTCATAACAAAAAGATACAGATAATTTTTCTAATCCTTTATCTATTGTAATATCAATTCTCTCACTAAAATTTCCAGATTTATAATCATTAATACATTCATTATTAAAATAATTATCAAGAGTATAATGAATAATTTCTTTTACACCATCAACTATCAAAATAAATCTAACTTTTGGTAATTCAACTGATGCAACTGTCATTCTTTTTCTAATTCTATCAAGATCAGGAATAATATTTGTAAAATATTTTTTATCTGCTTTGAATTCAATTTTTGTAGAATATGGTAATTGTTCTTCAAAATCTTCATGTAATACTTTTTTAAATAATTTTTTCTTTTTTTCATATACTACATGTTTTTTGTCTTTAAATATTTCAATTTTATATTGTTCAGATAATGCATATACTGCAACAAGTCCTACTCCATGTAAACCTGAATTATGAACAACTACACCAGAATTCAACATAAAATTTTTATATCCAGGTACATATAAATCATATACTGGAATTTCTTTGTCTAAATTAATATATTCTATCAATTTTATTTTGTATTTATTTGTTTTATGATATGCAAATTCTTGTAATGTTAATAAAATTACATCTTTTTTTATAATAGAAAATGTTGGCATCAAAGAATCATTTATACACAAATCTTTAGCTTGTTTATATTCTCCATTTTTCATCATCCACAAATGTTCAAGAGTACATTCTTCATAATAACCATTATCAATATGAACTCTTATAAGATTTTTTGTATATCCTGATATGTGAGGATTTAATAATTTAACAACTTTACAATAACCATTTGATATATATGATAATCCATAATAATCTTCATTTGGATTATCTGACATTTCTTTTATATTAATATCTTTATCATCATTCAATACTAATATTTTAGTATTTCCTATTAAACATGATACATCATACGCAGTTTTACGATCACTAAATTTTGCTCCCGAAAATAATTCTGTTGAAATAGTAATAGCAACATCTTTATCTATTGGAATACCTCTTCCATTATCCATCACTGAACATATACCAGTCTTAGTATCAGCTATTACAGCAATAATATCTACATGCCCAGCGATCGCCTCATCGAGAGCATTGTCTAATGCTTCTTCGATGAGGTGACATGGATTATCCGTTGTTGAAATATACATATTTGGATTTAATTGAACATGTTTTAATCCATCTAATACTTGTATATCTTTTGATGAATAATCTTTTGACATTTGATTCCTTTTTAAAATAAAATTTCTTCTAATTAGTAATTGGAAATTTTATAATATGTCCAATATTTTCGATTTGTAAAGTTGATGAGTATTTTTCTGGTAATACCCAGATAATTTTCTTTGGCAATGAATAAATAAATTGTGAAATATCTTCTATATATCCATCAGTAAAAACAATTGCTACATCAACTTTTAATTCTTTTAATCTATTCAATCCTGGTAAAAGTCTTGTTCCACCTCTACCTTTTACCACAATACGATGAATATCTTTTATTGATTTTAATTCTATTTCTTCTCGTATTGCAGTATCTATTTGAAGCAATATAACTTTTGAAGATTTATCATTTTTTAAAATAGATTCAATACCATTTAATGCTTCATATATACCATCATTAGTAATTGGGATTGAAGCTGATGTATCTAACAATACTCCAATATTAAAAGAAATATCTTTAGATTTTCCTGGGAATGGAGAATGAAATATCATATCTTCTACTTCATTTTCTTCTGCAAAAATATACATTCTCTTCCGATTTAATTTGGAATATGAAACTTTTTGTTTTCCTAATCTACTACCAATCACCAATTTTTTAATCAACTCATAGTATGGCAATTTTGGAGGCGCTAAGAAGTCATCAATAGTATGTTGTAAATTACCAGGAAGAGATCCGAATGACTGTGTATATTCTTCTGTTGCTTGTTCTATCACTTCTCTGAATAAAGTTTCGGCAACATAGGTCGAATTCGGGTCTGATAATACATTTTTGTTGCCCTTCCAGTGTTCATGATCATTCTGAGCAATTCTGGTATTACTATAATTGCTATCACATTCATTACATGATATATCATTTTCATCATTTGTATCACTTTCTTGCTTACAATTATTACATTGTTCATCACTAACTTCTGATTTTTCTGATTCTGGACTATTTTTTTTACTTTCATTATTAACATCATAAATTTGGTTTTCAAAATTTTTATCAGAATTTTCATTTTCTTTAAATTCATTTGTTTCATTATTTTCTGAATTTTCTTCACTTGTATCATCAAAATTTTCATTTGAATTTCTTTTATCTTCTGAATCATTGTTATTATTTTCATTTTCTGATTTATCCTCTTCATCATTTATATGTTGTAATTTATTGAGATTATATTTATCAATAATTTTTTCAAAATATTCTTCTGACATTAATCCATCTTCAAAATTTTCATAATCTGGAAATATAGGATTAAAATTCCATCCACACCAAAATGATCTTGGCATACCATTGATATTACAATTCAATGCCATATCAGTAGCAGTATTCCATGCACCCAATAAATAATTCTTTTTATCGATCTGCAATTGTATTGCTCTGATATAATGATTATTAAATATATGTCCAACTTCATGTTCTAATATTTTATCAATCAATTTAATATCTAAATTTTTCAAATTATCAAAATTATATAAAAATTTTATATTATCATTGTCAAAATCAATACCCATTATAAATGTTTTTTCTTTTATTTCTTTTTTATTAAACTTTGAAATCACCATACTCCAATATGATGATTTCAAAGTCAATGAAGCAAGAATATCTTCTATTGATTCATGCATTTTCAACTTCCCAAATTCAATAATTTATCAAAAAAGTTTTTCTTAAATTCTGGGCTCTTTGTATTCATATCTACTAATAAACTCATCAAATATAAGTGCTCATGTGAACCCATCTGTAATTTACTTAAATGAGTAACAAATCCAGCCGCAACATCAGAAGGAATATCTAATAAAAATTCCAACGTATTTGAAATGCCTTCGGTCATAGGTATTGGTTTATCAGTACATAAATATTCAATGAAATTTTTCATTATATCATACAATATATTATTCTGTTTATTATTAACTATTTTTAAAATATCATTTTTTACAGAAAAATAATCATGAAATATTATTTCTGATTTAATAACTGTTTGACCCAGATTTCTTAAATATTTACAAAAATGATCAGCACCAAAAATATTTAATAAACCACCACATAAAATTTTAATCATATCTAAATTTTCAATTAAATCATCATTATATTTATATAAATGAGAAGATACTTTTTCCCATGATGCAGGATTTGCATAAATTTTTCCTTGTTGTTGACTATCAAAATCATATAATTTATCATTATGATTTTCAATATAAGAAACTACATGTGGATGGAAATTACTTTTTAATGCATATTCAATAAATGCAGGGGCAGAAACTTTCGTATAAAAATGTAAACATCTCCGTAATCCTGCTGCATCTTCAATATTATTAATTTGATAATTATCATCATCAGGATTATCAATAGAAATAACAAACCATCCTTTTGGAAATTTATGTGAATGTAATTGATTTTCATTTTGAATCTGCCACATCATTTGTTGTAATTGTTGATCTCCTCTTGTAAATTCATCAATTACAAATAATCCATATTCTTCATCTGATTTAGGAATAAAATCAGAATACAACATTTTGAAATCAGTATTAGATGATGGATAAGGAATTAAAAAATCATCTCGTGTTAATACTGGAGCATTTATTTTTTTAATAGGAAATTTTATAGCAAAATAATTTGCTAATTCTTCTGCTATCTGATATGCTATTTGAGTTTTACCAACTCCAGCAGGACCAACTATATGAAAACATTGTTTATTATCTAAAATATCTTTTTCAATACTTCTTTTTATATCTTGTAAAATAATATTTTTGATTTGATTAATTTGTAAAATTGGCATTCCGAGACGAGATGGGTATGTTGTTTTAGTAGTCACTATGGTTGCCTTGTTATTTCTAATTTGCGTTGAAAAAATCCCTATATTAAATTTAATATAGGGATTTTTATGAAAGTATAATTATTTAAAAGGGGATGTCATCAATTCCCATAGAATCATTTAGAACATTATCAGGTGGAGATGATGCTGGTGATGTTGCTTGTGGTATAGATGGTTCATCTATTGTCATAAAATTTGATGCAGAATTTTGTAATGTAGTTTCTTGTGGTACAAATTTTGGATTTACATTTTTAAACATATCAGAATTTTGAAATGTTTTCAATTGTTGTTTAAAATATTTTGATGCATTTTTAAGAGTATTTTCGGTATAATCAAATTTAGCTTTCAAATCATCATCAATTTTTTGAGAATAATCTAATAATTTGAATATCATATCTCTAGATAAATCTTCTCCACCTTCTAATTTATATGCATATCTATTTTTAGCATCAATAGGAGTATTATCACTTTTATATACAGGTACTTCATCTACTGTTATTTTAATAATTTTTCTAAAAATATTAAAATAACTAGATTCTTGTTGATTAGATTCATCTGTTGCTACATCAGGAAATAAAAATGGAATATCATAATCTTTACTAACAAAAACATATTGCATCAAATCTCCAACTTTAGATCCAGTACCTTTAACAAAAACATGAATAGGTTTACCATCTTCAGTTAAAATATATTTTCCAATTTCATCACATAAAAATCCAGCAATAATAATAGATGTTCTGCATGTAGAACACCAATGAATTTCTTTTCTTTCAAGACTTGTTTGTGGACAAAAGAATCCTGATGTAGATAATTGATTTCCTTCTTCATCTCGTTCAGCATAAGAAAAACATTTAGTAGAATCATATTTACCATTTTTTACTTCATTATTTAAAATTTGTCTTTTATAAAAAGGTTTAATATATACTTCATCCATATTATAAGAAACACCACGTATATGTAACATTCCACCAAATAACTTCTTATTACCTATTTTTTCTTCAACTCGAGTTTTTCCACCAATATAAATAGAATGAAAAAATTCATCTTCCCATGCAACTTCATCTTTTGGTTCATATACTGTTGCATTCGGATTCACATCGCCCATTTGTGCATATTTTTTATAATCTGCCACGTTTTTACCTCATCTACCTCAAAAAATTATAAAGAAAAAACTCTAGATAACCCATGTTATCTAATAAAAAGTAATTCATTTTCTATTTTAATTAATTATTAATTAAAATAGAAAATGAATATGATATATTTACACAAATAAACATAAATATACCATCAATAATAAATATATATAACGATCTTTTTTTCATAAAATAAATTAATTTGTTTTAATAGATACAGGCTGTCTATAATTTCTAAATTCTATTGTTGTTGTTTTTACTTTATCAAAAGTTTTAACTGCATTAATAATACTTCTTTTTGTTTCAGGAGGCATATGATAATTTGCATGTAAAATTTGTGTACCAGTAGCTAATTGAATACTAATACCATCAGCAGTTTCTTCACAATTTGTAATACATCCTCTTTCTAATTCAATTTTGACACCCGCATCAATAATCTCAACTATATTAGTATTAGCCATTACTTATATCTCCCTTATTTTAATTTAAATCTGATAATATATCAGATTTATTTTTTATGAATGATTCATCTATCCATTTTATAATTTCTATTTTTGTTTGATTCATTAAATAATTACATATATATAAATTATATTTATACCTATCTAATAAATTATCAATATGATTTATAATTTTTGATTCACCAACATTACTTAATTTTTTTAATTTTGTTATATCAACAACCAAGAGATTTAACTCAGAACATAAATCTCTTAAAAATGAAACATTATCATACTCTAAAAATTTAACAAAATCAAAAAACAACATTATATCATTAAAATCTACAAAAATTGGAGCTGGTGTTATTTGATATTTATAATATTGATATATTTTCATAATCAAAAGTCTACATACAATTATCAAATCTCGTGGTGTAAATGTCATTATGGTTGAAATATTCAATCTGAAAAATGTTTCAAATTGATCTGTATGAAAAGTATCTAAAAAATTATATGTATCATAATTATCTTCAGCCAAATTAATTTTTTCATTATATAATTCTTCATCGATTTCTTCAATACTAGGAGTAGTATACCCAGATATATATATATTATTATCCATAGTCTATTATCCTTTTTGTAGCATCATAGCCATAAAATAACATTTTAATAAATCACCTACTTGTGAATTTTTTGTATGAATATAATCAGTATGACCATTCATTAATATATTGGAAATTTCTTGATTCTTAGCCTGGGTTCCATCTGACATCGCACCAAATAATTCATTAATTAATGTGGTAGAATTATGTGAAAGCATAGCATAAATATCAGCTTCTCCAACTCTAACACCACCACCACGTTTTTTACCAGCAGTTGGTTGTCCTGTTTTAGATACAACACTTCCTGTACTTCTACTATGCAATTTCAGATTACTAATATGTTCCAATTTTTGATAATAAACATATCCTACAGAAACCTCATCCATAGTTTTAACATTATACTCTGGTAACATTAAATGATATGTTTTTTGTATTCCCAATACTTTATATGCTGCTGAAATATCAGCTATTTTTGGTGATTTATATGGAGGAATTATAATTGGAAAAAAAGTATGAATTTCTAATTCTTTTATAAATTGTTTATATGAAATATCATTCATACTAGTCAAATTTGATACAATTGATGAAACAATAACTTGTTTGTTAGTTTTATCAAGACATTTTAATACTTTACTAACAAGCGCATTTACATTTGATCTACGAGTTTTGTTTTTTAAAATATTTATTGCTAATATTTTAGAAATTAATCCAATATTCATTTCTAAAAGTTGTCCAACATTCATTCGGTTTATAACACCAATTGGATTTAAAATAATATCAACAGTATCACCCCAAGGTGTCATTGGCATATATTCATTTTTTTCTATTAATGATACTATACCTTTACCACCATATCTATTTGTTAATTTATCTCCATGAGAAACAGTTAATTCTTGATTAATACTTATTTTTATAAGTGTACCTTTTAAAGATCCATATTTATTTTTATATTTCTGTTTTGGATTATTTCTATTTTTATTTGTTCTATTAATTAATTTTTTAACATAATCAGAATGACGTTCAATATTATCATTACAAAAAATTTCAATATTAGTTATTTTTCCACCTGGAGATTTTCTTAACATTTGTCCATTATCAAATTCAGTCAATATATCTTCATCATCTGATTCCGATAATCCTAATAGTTCATCCAAATCACCAATAGATTTTTTTATTAAAAGATCACCATGAAGAGTCTCATCATCAATTTTAACTAAAGATAAAATTTTATCTTTTGGTCCAATTAAAATTTCTTCTACAATACCATGTAAAGAAGTCAATTTTTCATTTTTTACTAATTTTTCATTTATAACAATTCCATCTTCAAAATTATATCCTTTATAACTCATAAAAGCAGCACATAAAGTTCTGCCTAAAGATATAAATCCATTTTTAACAGAACCACCTTCTGATATTCTCTGATGTTCTTTTACAGATTGACCAATTTTTACTAAATCTTTAAATTCACTTAATGTATTTCTTCCTGCACCAGATTCGAGATGAATTGGGGTTGTACTAATCTTTTCAATTTTTTTAGTTTTATTACATTGTATAACAATTTCATCTTTTGTTATTGATAATATCTTCCCATTACATGAAGATCTCTTTATAAAATTCTCAGATAAATCATTTGTTAAAATAGATTCATACCCAGTTTGAATAATTGGTGGTTCTGGGTTTTTTAATGGTACTACTTGTTTCATTTGAGCACATGCAAACATGACTCTATTGCCATCATTGTTTTGCATAAATGGTACAAGTGATGCTGTAGATGAAATACTTAAACCTGGTTTCTTTTCAACATTTTCAGCATTTTTTGCAAATATACCTCTAGTTGTTGATATAGCTGCACCCATTGCTAATTGTTGTGTTATACCAACACCAGCACCTTCTGGTGTATCTACTGGATCAATATTTCCCATATATGATTCATGTAAACCACGACTTGAAACTGTAATAGCTCCCTTGTCAGGAATTCCTCCAATATGTTTTCCAATTGGTGAAATTCTAGTCATTACTGACAATTCTTCTATTGGATTTGCATATTCCATATTTGCAACAATTTCTGCCATACCAAATTCTGATATTAATTGTGTTTCAGGCATTTCAAATTTTACATCTTCGTTTCCTGATAAATATTTTTCTTTATAGATAGTATAAGCATTTAAAATTTGTTTTTGTAAAATGTGTGAAATAATTTCCGAACTACGAATTCTTTGATTATCTAAATCATTTCTTTTTATAGTATAACCTTCTACTGCCCCAGATGCCATATAATGCATAATATCAATTAATCTTACAGGTAACCCTTTTGATGCTAAAATTCCTTGAGCAATATTATCTACAATATTATCTAAATTATTTTGAATTAAATATACTGAATTAACTCTGCCTGTATCACGTATTAAAAATTTACTGAAAAAAGTTTTAGTAAATAATTCAATATTTGTATTTGTAATATTATTCCAATTTTCTTTTATAAAAGAATTAATAAATTGAATTTTTAATTCAGAATCAATATTTTTAAATATATAATATTTATCATCTATTTTACATGTATATAATTCTGTTTTAGCTGGTTTTTCTTCTTGTATATGATATTTTATACCAAATTTATTAATCGTTTTTTCAAATCCAAACCCATAAAACATAATCGCTGATAAGGATATTTTATATGTACCCATAAAAATTTGAAAAAAATTCATTTTTACATGTTTACTATAAATATAAAACATAGAATAAGAACTTTCAAATTTAGCAGAAAACGGTTTAGGAAATTGAATTGGTAATTGTATAATTTGATTAATTATACATTTTCTTTTACCATTTATAAAAAATGTTCCATCTTTTCCAATTTTAGGAATTTGTAATTTTATTTCATGATTATTATTTTTATTATCAGTCAATTGTATTTTTATAATAGAAATATCTGATTTATTTAAATTCCAATCTTGTGGTTCTGCATCTTCCATTTTTATATTTACAATATTTAATGGAATATCTTTTGTTTCTAAAGATTTAAATGACAATTTAATATCTTTTTCTAAATTTTCTGAAAAATCTCTTTTTCTTTTTTCAAAGATATGAGTTGGTGAAATATTATCAACTGCCTCTGAAATTTTCACATTTTTATATAGTATATTATCATTATCAACATTTGCTTTTGATATATTTAAAATTTCATCAACAAATTTTGTTTCTATTGATTTTAATTTTTCAATTGGTGATTTTTGATTTGATTTAACCATCGTTTTTGATTTAACAATATTATTATTATTTTTAACAAGTATTGCTATAGATACCAAATCCATTGCATCATTTGATGATATTTTATTATAATCTTTTCCAACAATTTCATCAACAATATCAGAATTTTTTTCTACGAAATCATTTACTATACCATCTAGAATTTCTTTATTTTTAATATCAATATTATTTTTAATTTTAGCCAATATTATTGTAGATATTTTTCTTTTCTGATTATCTTCTTCTTTTTCCAATTCAATTTCAATACCACTAATATTTTTAATATATGATTTTAATCTATTGAAATAAAATTCTCTATCTTTTATTAATATTCTATAATATGTTTTTTCTTTAGAAACTAAACAAAGAACTAAATGATCATATGGAAAAATATTTTCATGTATAGAATCTAAAAATAAAAATATTTTTCTATTTATATAGTTTTCAGTAAAAGATTCATCTATACGAATTGAATACATCAATATTTTTTCATAATTAGATGGTGTTTGAAAAAAAGCATTATTAATTAAATCTAAAATTAAATGACCATGTTTTTGTCTATAAGTATGTGGTTTATAAATACTATCAATTAGATAAAGATATTTCGATGGATCAAAAATTAAATTTTTACCAGATGGAAATTTATCTCGTGGTGTTATATGATACTTAATATTCTTAAATACTTTTCTGTCTTGAGATGATGGGTATGACCTAGGTAATTTAGTAACAGGAATAGTTGCATATCGTATATCAATTCTAGGTATCTTTAAAAATTCATAATCTTTTAAAAATGAAGAATTTTCTGACAAATATACAATCATATAGGGATTTTTCGGTTTATTATAAAACCTAAATCCTTCGTATATTTTATAAAGTTTAGCATTTGTAAAAGATAACATGTATATATTCCTTAAATTTGTTCGCCAGAAAAAACCTTTTCTAATACATTCAAATTGCTTCCAGTATCTTGAGTTAACCCATTTCGAATAGCTTCGTTCATATTTTCAAAAGCTAATCCTTGTATAAATCCTTCGTTATATACACTTTTTTTCAAATTCATCAATATTGGATCCCATGTACTACCCAATCTAGCAGCATAACGAGGATCCTTTTTATATCTAAAAATTTGTGATAATAATACTTCAAATGCTACCATTGGTAAAGGTGAAATATCTCGATATTGTTGATATACAATTGATAATAAATGTTCAACACTATAAAATTTAATTCTTCCACCAATTAATTTATCTAAATATCTTGCCAACCCTGTCATTGAGCTATCTTCTAATGAAGTATATAAAATAGTTGCACCAGCATTAAATTTAAATACAATATATTCTTTATTCTGAGATATTAAATTAGTAATATCTAAGTCAACAATATAATCTAGTAAAATTGGAAATTTAATTGCTCCTGATTGAAATTCTGATACTATAGTATTACATACAAATTTTTTTGTATCATCATTATAATAATAATCACCATCATCTGCCATTTTTAAATCAATAACATCTATTGTTAATGTACAATCTTTTTTACATACCAAAGAATTTTCTTCATTTACTATATATTCAGATATATTATTTTTCTTCAAAAGAGGATCATTTGCTAAAATATCATTTAACATATTTTTCTTTTTTACATTAACAGCTCCCCCTGTATGAAATTTTTGCATAGATGCTTGTGTAGCTGATTCTCCCAACATTAATGCATACATTGCTCCAATATAAGGAGTTGGTTTTCTACTATATGAATTACCATGACAGACATGACAAATTTTTTCTGATTTACAAAATATTGGAGATCGTAATTTTATTGAATCTCCAACCTTGACATTAGCTTTTTCAATTGGTAAAATTTTACCATCTTTTTCAATGAATCTATATTGTAACTTTTTTAATTGATCACTATTCATCACTTGTAAATCTACTGTTTTTTTAACTTTACAATCATTAAGTGATGGATGTAATTCAATACCATTTAGAAAATATACTAATTTTCTAGCTAAATATCCAGTATCAGCAGTATCAATAGCTCTGCCTGCCATACCTGCTCTAGCACCCTGCCCTGCTTTAAAAAATACTTCAGCAGATAATCCATCATTAAATGAAGTTCCAATACCCGGTAAAATTTCACCATCCAAATTAGATATCAGACCTTTTGCTACAAGAATTTGCATTGTTTGACTATACCCTTTTGCACTACCACTTTCAATTATATCTCCTAACCCAGTATTATGTAAAAATTTTTCTATAATAACTTCAGCTTTTTTTAATAAATTAGAAGTAGTTATTGGATCTGCACCATCCATTTTCTTTTTTAGAATATAAATTTCTTTTGGAATATCTAAATTTTTTAATGTAAAACTTGAACCAGCAATAGTTGCCCATTTAAATCCTTCATGTGACAATTTATCTATAACTATTTTATAAATATCTTGTGTATATTTTGAAAGAATTTTTATTAATATTTCACCAACTAATTTTTTATTTGCTTGTTTTTCTTGAAATGAAAAATCTAATGGAAAACAAGAATTAAATATAGCTATTCCAGCAGTACATATATGATTTCTATACGATACCATTATATATGGATCTCTAATTTTATCTAAATCTTCTGTTTTCATTGTAATCGGTTTATTGGATTTTTTCTTTGGTTTTGTTAAAACATATAATCCAATATACATTTCTTTACTTAATTCAATTACTGATTTATCTAAACCCTTTGCTGAATTAACATTTGTCATTTTTTCAGATATTTCTTGTTGAGATTTATCTGATAATGGATGTATTATAGTCATTGAATCTTGTACATATATACCATCATCTGTAGCAAAAGTAAAAAAATCTTGTACTGTAAAATCGTATCCTGTTGTTATAGAAGAATCCTTTTCTATGATTATTTCAGATACAGGGATGAGAATGTGAGTCATATTTAAACCTTTTTCTTAAAAAACATCATTGGTACAGTAAAACATGATGCAACAATACATATTAAAATAACAAACATTGTTATAATGAAATAACAAAATATAATAAAATATGACAAAATTTTCTTAATCATAAAAATCTCCAAAAAATAATTCATTTCTGAAAATAGGTGATGTAGTTTATTCCCTTATTCAGTAGGGTGGAATCTTTCTCGCCAAAATGAATAATTTATTACAATTTAAATACGCAAAATATTATTTTTCTCATTAGGTATTTCAGTCAATACACCATAAATTTCTTGTGGTGCAAATACTTTATACATTACTCCATTATGTAACATTGTTTGCCCACCATGTTTAGGAATCAAAATACAATCATCAATTTTAACCCCTTCAACTTTTGGGCCAATAGAAATAACTTTCATATATCCTTGTGGTAATTGATCAGAATCACAAACAATACCACTTTCAGATACAACTTCTACTTTAAAAGGAATTCCCAAAATTCTATCTTCAATTGCTTCAATAATAGCCATACTACTAATTTCCCCTCTAATTTATTAAATAAAATTATAAATCAAATGTAACCTCGACGAAATATTGCACTTATATTTTTCAGCAATATCAAAAACAACTGCTGAATTTCCTCTTAATTCATTAAAACTAATTCCTTTTGGCATTAAATATATTTTATGCGTAGGAAATCCTGCTATAATTAATTTTAATAAAAATTGTTGATTTAAACTATCAATAGCCAAATCAAATTTATCAATTACTAATTTTATATAAATTCGTTCATCATTTAAAATATAATCTTCAATTGGATCATATTGATTTTTAATATCAATCTTTGGAGAGTGAATAAATTTTACATTCAAATCTCTTGGAATTTGTAATGCTAATTCACCTAACTTATATCCATTCGTTTCAACATTTGCTATTGAATAATGTAAATTAATTAACATATTTGCTACATCATTATTATACAATGTAGGTTCACCACCAGTAATCAATAATCCTCCAGCTATTCTATCAATAGCTTTTTGCAAATCATTAAATTTAAAAATACCATTTACAGAATTTCTCATTCGTACTTTCGTATCACAATATGAACAGGAAAGTTGACATTTTTTAAATCTAGCTAACAACATATAATTTCCACTATCTGGCCCTTCTCCCTGCCATGTAGTAATACATTCAATCAATTTAACTTCTTCTTTCATAAATATCCTCTTTTAAAATACTAATTCTATCTCAATTATATGTTCCAGATAATTGAGATAGAATCAATATTTTATTTTATAAAAATATTTCTACTTTCACATGGATTCATACAATTCTTACAATTACTCCCAGCATTATTAAACAAACAAGGAATTTTACTTATTATTAATTTTTTCATTATTAATGCTGTTGTTCTAATTTCATCTTGAGCTCTAGAACAAATTCTAGCCTTAAAAAAATTATGCAATGATTGAGCATTAGCAGTAAACATGATATTAGATTTTGTTGCTATTGGAAGAATAAATCTAGCATCTTCCGCAGGAATTCCATTTTTTACCATTTCTAAATAAAATTTTTTCAATGAAGATATAGTTTCTTTATATTTATCAAAATGTGAAGATTCAGTTATAGAATCAGGAATAGCATAAAAATTTTCATTATCATTACTCAATTTTGTATATCTCATAGATTGCTGAGAAATACCAACTCCAGCAGTATGTCTCACTAATTGATGAGTCATAGATCTAGATACACCACTAATTAAAAATGTAAAATTTGCATGACGTAATACAGAAAGATGCCCCATATCTAAAACTCGATTAATTAAACCTTTACATTCTTCTAAGGTATATTGATTAAAATTATCAATATTTGAATGAGTACATATATAACATGCACATGCTACTTTTCTAATTACACTTCGTATTTCTGTATTATCAATTAACAATTCTACTTTAATTGGTGAATCTACAATTGTTGAATTTTCTATTTTAATCTTTGATGTCATCAAAAAAATCTCCTTTTAAATTTTTAACATTCCTAATCTATTCGACTTGTCTACTTCTATTAAAGGGCCCATAATATTTCTATATCGATCTTCAAATACAAATTGTTTAGTTAATTTAACATCTAAAATAAAATAATTTGGTACTTTTTCTTCTGATTCTGGTAGTGCAATAACTTTTAAAGTTTTTCCTTTACTTAAAAAATTCTTATGATAATTTAATACAATTTCTTCTGGTGCTTTATCTTCATCAATACCATGAATTTTATATAAATACCCTCTATCACCATATCTAAAATGATCATATACTAAATTATTCCAATTTAACATAGCAGTTATATTTTGAGGTATTTTTTTATATTCAGATAATTTTTTACCAAAAGCTATAGATTTTGCTAATGATATATCACCTTCTTTCAATAATCTATCAAATTCAACCTCCTGTATATTAACATAATTCATGATAGTTTTTAATGGAATTTTTTCATCTCCAATCATCATATTGATTAATGAAATCAAAAATTCTTTTGTTTTTGGAGGAAAATCAGCTCTTTTTGTTTCTATCCCCGTATGTAATGTTACATCTACTTTATTGCCTTCTTGTTCAATAACTCTAATAACATAATGTTTCTTACTTAAATATAACCCTTTTGCACATATCAATTCATTTTTCAAATTTAAATAATTATTCTCTGTTGATACATTGTGTAATTTAATCATATTTGAAATAATATCATTGTTTAAAAAATCTTGTATTTGATTACACCATATATGAATATTATTTAAATTATCACAATTTTTGAAATTTTCAAAACAGCAAAAAATAGAATCTGTATCTGAAGTAATAATATAATCAGGTTGTCTTTCTGGCATATCAATACCAAACATTTCATTTTTTGTCAATATTTTTGGAGGAATATAATCTATATTTTTTTGCATACTCTCCATTTTATTGTTAGCATAAATAATACTTGATTTAATTGCTTCTTGGCCAGAACCAGTAATAGAGCCAGCAAGTGATATATTAAAAAATCTAAATACTTTCTGAGCTAATACCCCATATAAACTATTAGCAATAACTTTATATACTAATTGTTTTGTATTAAAAAAATCAGTTAACATTTTATCATTTGCTACTTTAGCATCAAACATTTTCCCTTTATATATTTTACGAGAATCCAACAAATAACTAGCAATTTCATTAAATTCTGATAATCCATCTTTGTGATTATTGTAGAAACATCCATTCACAGTAAAAATTAAATTATCTTCTTCAATTTGTTTTAATAAAATATCTTTATCTATTATCATATTCTTATTAGCATATAACGGATCTATTATCATTTCTAATTTATCTGGTAATTTTGATTTATCATATACCATATAATAACCCAATGTAGGATCAGCAAATCTCATAATAAAAGTTTTCACTCCAATATTATAAGTTTTGATAATACTTGGATATAGTGAAGTAAAATCAAAATCGGTTATCATACTATAAATACCAGGCACAGGTTGCAGAACAAATGCACCTTTTAATGTTTCTTTTTTTGCATGATAATTTGCATTTTTAACTACTTGATTTTGTTTCTTCAAATATGAAATAATTAATGGGTCTACTTGTCCTGTTGTAGAAGTAACACCATGTAATGTAGAAGAACAAACATTTTTCAATTCATTTGATAAATTAATATGCCCAAGTTTTTCTTCCAATTTAATTAATAATTCAGTATCCTGTATATTATATTCAATTAACTTATTAATATCTTTATAATACATTTCTCCAATAGAATATTCCATTTTAACTTTTGTTGCACCAATTTCATCTGTTGCAACATTACCTAATTTATAACTTGGTTTTGTTGAAAATGAAAATTGTTTATACAATTCTAATTGACAATGACAATGGATGCCAGGCAAATCAACTTTATTATATTTAGCATCTACATTAAATATTCCATATTTTGAAAATGATGCAGTTGGAATATTTATTTTAGGAAGTCTATTAAAAATATATAACATATCAAATGCTTTCACATTCCATCCTGACATACTATCAGGATCAACCTTCTTTAAATCTTTTATATAATCCATCATCATTATTTTTTCATTTTTATACACTTTCACTGTAACATTTTTTATATCTGTATTTATTGGGTCAATATTATTATCTAATACATATATTGATAATTTTCCATGATACCCAACAGATATCATATTTATTGGAAAATTTGCTTCTAAAGCTGACGGAAATGCTTTTGTATGTTGCATATCAATTTCAATATCAAAAAACCAATTATTTAATTTATCAGATAAAAATTCACTTTTATTTTTTAAATGATAATCAATAGAATGTTTTATTGTATTTTTTATATCACCTTCATATGTAGTATCCGGATCAATTTCATTTTTATTTTTCCAATTTGTTTTATATGCAATTACATCATTAGCATTTACTATCTTCCTCTCTTCTACTCCTTTTTTACATTTATAAAAATAATAATCATCATTATAATTATAATAAATTTTCTTATTGTTTGAATCTCTAAAAATATATAATACTTCTGATGTTGAATATAAATATTGGATATCAATCAATCTGTATTCATTAGTATAAAAATGTTTAGGTATATTATAACTTTGAATTCCATTTCCCATTTTTTTAACTAATTGAGAATTTTGCATTGCTGATTTTTTTCCTGTAACCATTTCACTCATTGTACTAAAATCTTGTTCAAAAATATTCTTATAATTTTTTTGTTCTTCAACAAAATGTGGATGCAAAGTTAAAAATACTTTAAAGTCATGCCAATCATAAACTTTCCCCCTTAAATTAGTTATGCCACCTGTACCCTTTTTAATAAAATTGAATGCTTCAGCAACCCTTCCTCCCATTCCAACAATCAATTTTGGATTACACGCTTCTAATAATTTAAAAGTATTAATTTTACAATTTTTAGTAATTTCATTTATCTTCTCTTCATCCTCATCATCGATATTATGAGAATCACATAACACTAAACTTGTTAATAAATATTTTTGTTTATTTAATTTATATTTGTTAAACAATTCATAAAAATTTCTATTATTACTTGTTGATACTGGAATTTTTGATTTAAAATCAGAAAATAAAAATTTATCAAATATAAAAATAATATCTACTTTAGATAAATCATCTTCACAATTAGTATTTGCTATCATAGAATCTTGTGATAATAATGTACATTGAGCACAATTAGCCAAAGATGATTTTATATTCATGCAATTCCTTTTAATTTATTAAAAAAAAGATTTTTGATACAATAGTATGTTGTAAAAATAATTTTTTATATCTCATAAAACTAGGTCACACTCAATGAAATATCATCCATTGAGTGTGACCTTTTCACATCACTCATACAAAAAATGATATGAATTTGTTTATTGTTGAAATAATTTTTAAATATGGTTTATTCACCATGTCATATTCTTTCAACAATAAATTTAAATCACAATGTTTTTTTATAATTTTTACAAAATTTCTTGGAATAATTTTCATTTTTCTTCTATTCCAATATTTTAATTTTATATCAGAACCTTTAAAATCAATAACTCCAATATTATTTAATTCATGTAAATATTCATCTACATTACATTGTGTAAACAATTCTAACCATTCTTTTTTAATATATTTCTCTTCTTGATTATATAACTTAAAAATAGAGAAATATATTTTTAATCTATTGTTTAATAAATCATTTTTTCTCCAAAACATAATTAAATTTTGTGAAACTTCTATCATATCTATTTCCAATGGTACTTCATATATAGAAGTATCTATATTATTAAAACTATCCATAATTACCTTACCTTGTCAGATCCTTTATATTTCTGACATTTTAATTTTAAAATTATATGGAAGAATTTGATATTTTTCACAAGATCCATTTGAATCTTCCGATTTTATTTTG
>Ga0307992_1000398_pt1 | contig 28142 bp, 23 predicted proteins | sample EllFjometagen133_FD_203162 | JGI IMG/M metagenome (GOLD analysis project Ga0307992, IMG submission 203162) | Marine microbial communities from Ellis Fjord, Antarctic Ocean - #133 | ecosystem: Environmental > Aquatic > Marine > Unclassified | place: Southern Ocean | collected 2014-10-08
GGTTGGATCCGTGCCGCCAGTCCATGGGGTTTTCAATCCTATGGTCACAGTAGCAGGGCTGCATGGCGGGCGGCTTCTCGTGCGCTCGTTCAATGCGCCCTGAAGGGGCCATCCTGGTATCGGGGCTTGACAGTCACCTTGGAGAATCCAAAACCTCAGAGGTTTTCCGTTGATGGTTTCGTCAAGAAATTTGGTACCCGAGATCAACTGGACGACTTGACCTTTGGCGTAGAAAAGACGGCAGCCAAGTTCCAGAAGAAAAAAGAGGTGCCCAAGGCCAAGGGCACCGGCACCACCACGGTCTACGAGTACAGCGACGGCCAGATCCAGCACCGCAACCGCGAGAAGGCCAAGAAGGTCGAGAAGCTGCGGGGCAACCTGGATAAGCTGCGTGGTGCCGTCATCACGGACCTGAAGTCCAAAGACCCGAAGACCCGGTTGTGTGCCCTCGCTGTCGGCCTGATGAATGACACCTATGAGCGGGTCGGTAACGACGGTTCCGCCAAGGACGGTCACTTTGGGGTCACCGGCTGGAGGCCAGAGCACGTCAAGTTCTCGGGCGGCAAGGCGACCGTCACTTACGTCGGCAAGAGTGGCGTCAGCCAGAAGAAGACCACCACTGATGCTGGGTTGATCGGTGGGCTGAAGGAAGCCGTCAAGAACAAGTCGAAGGGCGACACCTTGTTCACCTACGACGGCGGTAGGGTGGATGCGTCTGCGGTCAACGCCTACCTCAAGCCCCATGGCATCACGGCGAAGGACATCCGGGGGCTACACGCCAACCGTGAAGTCCAAGACCGGCTGAAGGCCATTCGGGGCAAGGGCGGGAAGCTCCCCACCGATAAGAAGGAACGGGAGACGAAGCTCAAGGCCGAGTTCAAGCAGGCCATTGAGGAGGCAGCGAAGGAGGTCGGCCACGAAGCATCGACCCTCCGTAGCCAGTACCTCGTGCCGGGTCTCGAAGATGCCTTCATGCGGGACGGGACGGTCAAGGAGAAGCTGGACAAGCAGGGTGGCACGAAGTCCAAGACTGCCATCATCGACATCCACAATGCGTGGCCAGATGAGAACACCTATGGGGGGCTGGATTCCCACGTCGGGTTGTTCGCCTTCAAGGCTTTAACGAGTAGCCTGACAGCCTGTGAGTGGGCTTTGATCAACGACCTGAACCGCAGGGCTGGGGGTGAGGTCAGCATCACCCACAAGGGCGGTGAGTACACTTACCGGGGCTACCGGGTGGACCCCAGCGTGGTGACAGAACTTCAGGGTGGCGGCTACCTTGGGGATGAGGAGGGAGGGGGCTACATCGGCCTCTCTCGTGAGTTCCAGGGCAAGTGCCAGCTCTACCAGATGGCCACCCGCAAGCTCGCCGCTCGGTGGATCGTCGAGGGCACGAAGTCCAAGGCCGAGAAGGAAGATGAGGACATCGAAGGGCTGCACCACAAGAACCCCTCGAAGAAGCCTCCCCGCCATGACCTCCGCCGGAAGCGGATGCGTGAGGATGACCCCGATATCGAGGGGTTCGGTGCCGACAGCGACAAGGACTTGAGCAAGAACTTCAAGAAGCGGGCAGTCCGGTTGGCCTCTCGCTACATACGCAGCATTCTGGCCGCAGAAAAGCCACACGACAATGGGGATGTCTGGCAAGTGAAGGAAGGCCCTTCCAAGGGTTCCTGGGTGGGGATGAACCAGAACGGTGCCACCCACCCTTTCGGCAAGGACAAGGACAGCAAGGCCAAGGCTGAAGCCTTCGCCAAGGGCAAGACCGACGATGCCGATGAGGCCCAGGTGGACGCAGAGAAGGAAGAGGCCAAGGCCAAGGCCGAGAAGGAGAACGAGGTCAAGGCCGAGAGGAGGGAACTCTCCAAGGAGGTCATGGGCATCGTGGACCAGATGTTCAAGGACAAGGTGTTCTCCGAAGAGATGTCTATCGAACTGAAGAAGATGGCCAACAAGCCTGAGTTCTTCAGGAGCTACAAGTCCGAGATGGCGAGCCTGCGCAAGCAGATCGCGGGTGGCATCACCCCGTCTAACATGCGAAGTCTGTCCAAGGATCCTTTTAAGGGTCTGGATACTAACAACTCCGCAGATATGGCTGCCGCTCTGGTGGTGGCTAAGGCCCAGGAAGCCATCATCCTCAACCCCAGCTATCTCGGGGGTCATACCCTCTCTACGACTGCGCTGGATTCGGAGGCTCTGGTAGACCGGGCACAGGTGTCCTTGAACCTCTTTGGCGGTCTTGAGCCTGAGCAGCGGGTGAAGGTGGCGAAGAGGGCAGCACAGCAAGTTGCCGACCTGGAACCCGGCAGTCCTGAAGCCAAGGAACTGAACGCCATCATTGATGGCCTCCATCTGGCGGCCGTGATGAAGGATGAGAAGTTCGACACGAAAGGCACGGACGGGAAACTGCTTCGTGAGCCCCTGAACAAGAAACTGAGGATACTGGCGAAGAAGATGGCCGAGATGGGGAACACGAAGTTCCTCTTCCTCGACGATCCGACGAAGCTCTATCAGGCAGAAGGCCGGGAGGTCATTCGGGACGCCCTTGGCAAGCTGGACGACGACGAACTTGTCGAGATGTCGGCGGACATGCCCTGGGAGTCCTTGGCGAAGGCGTTGAAAGAGGGCAAGGAATCCGACCCGAAGATGGATCCCGAGGTGCAGGAGTACCTGCGAGAGATGATGCGGGACATGGGGTGCAACTCCATGTCCACCGTGCAGGGGGTGGCTGCGGCCATCACCAACGCGAAGAAGGACCCCACCACCACATCAGAGTCTTACGACAACGCCTACGACGACTTGCAGGAGGCTTCCAGAGAGGACATCGGGTCTGCTTGCGACAACTATTTGGCGGAATGCTCTGCTGAAGGGAAGTCGCCTGCGGAGTGCATAGGGGCTTCGGAATCCGTGCAGCGAGCCCAGATGGTGTCCACCGCAGAGGCAATCAAGGAGGCGGACCCGCAGCCGGATCCCCAGAACGTGGCAGTGGCCACCGCACTTAATATTGCTGACGGGCTGAGTCTGAAGTTGCTCTCGGACAAGACCCTTCGCCCAGAGAAGCCCCTTTCAGAGCAGAAGGCCGACTGGCTCAAGGAGGTCACGGATCCCAAGGAGCGCAAACGAGTACAAGAAATGTCGCCCGAAGAATTCCGGGCGATGCAGACAGCGGTATTGAGTGACGATGAAGAGGGCGGAATCCCTACCTGAATAATCTCGGGGCTGTTTGCATATCTTTCCTATATTTGAGCGGTACTAGCGAGGGGCCAACGTGTGCCCACGCCGCCCGCTCTCAATGAGGACACGGAGGACCCTAAAATGGCCAGAATCACCATGCAGGCTGCCGAGCACACCGGGAACGCCCTGGATGCCGCCGCTGATCTTGTTGCCAAGAATGCCGCATCCGCAGGCATCGACCCGAAGATTGCAGGAAAGTTCGCCTATCAGTGCGATCTCCTGAGCGACTACATGGCCAAGGCCGCTGGCATCAATCTCGCTAAGCTGGCCGCTTCCCGTATGGCAGATGAGGACCCCTCGCAGATCGGTGAGGAGAAGTCCGGCCCGAAGGAGCAGGAAGGCGACGAGCCTTTCATGTCTCACGAGTTCACGCAGCAGGAGAACCGGGAGCTTCGCGAGAAGGTCCAGAACAAGGAACTCGGTTCTGACAGGATCAGTCCTGAGCAGCAGACTCCCAGGCCCGGCGTGCAGGCAGCTCTGGCCAACGGTACGAAGCTCGCTGCACTCTTCCTCGACGTGAACTCGGCGGCCACTCGTTGTGCTTCCAGCGACAACGAGGACGTTAAGGCTCTTGGTAAGAAGTTGGCTGCCGCTGGCATCAGCGTGCTCGCCTTCCAGACCCGTCTGCTCGAAGGCAGTGAGTCCCATGAGCGTATCGCCATGGTGACTCGTGCAGCCGCCCACGTCCTGCCGCATGTCGCAAAGGACGTTCCCGTGGCCGCTGCTGGGAAGCTGGCCCGTATGGTGGACATCTTTGCGGGAGTCACTTCGGCGGTCTAATGGGCCTCTTGCATAGGAGGTTTCCCGTGAGGACACCGCATCAAGCTACCGTGTACGTTGATTACCAGCAGAGGGCTCGTGAGTTCTCTGTCGGTGATATGGCATATCCTCTTGCCGGGGCGGCAACTGACGAGTCCCAAGCGGGTCGTGTGGTAGCCGTGTTTCCTGGCATCGGACAAGTGGATATCGAGTTCCCTTGGGGCTCTGGCCGTTACCCAGTTGAAGACGTGCAACGAGTGACAGACATCGTTACTAAGGCTCCCGATCCCGACCACACCACCGTCCCTGGCGGGGTGGGCACAGTCGGTATTCCCGGTGGTCCCGTGGAGAAGAGGGCTGCTCTGGCCATCGACCGGGTGGCCAGTGCTTTCATCAAGTCTGCTGTCTACTGGGCAGGCAAGGACCGAAGTTACCGGGCAACCAGGGCGGAGGCCGAATCCAACAAGTTCAGGTGTCCAAGGTGTCGCGTAGAGAATGGGTCCGACCCCATCTACCTTCGTCCCGTTAACTACAAGCGGGAAGATGGCCAAAGCCACCAGCTCTTCGGTTGTCCCGCCTGCATGTTCCTCATTAAGAGGGACCGGATTCAAGGTCTTCAACAAGACCTCGGTGACGATGGCCCACAGGACGGTACACAGAGCAACTGGGATGGTGTGATGGAACAGGGTTTCAACTCTGTTCGTAACGTGCAGGGCCATTCGAGAACAGCAGACAAGGGCATTCACCAGAAGCAGTATGAGAGGGCTGGGCAGCTCTCACGGGTGGACCCGTCCATCGCTAATGTTATGGTCGAGTCGGGCTCAAGGGAAGACAAGATTTCGGTCTCCAAGACTTCGATGTCGGCTTCTAGTTTGAAGCCGTCTCAAACGACCATGGTGTTGCCGAAGTCCTTGGGTATGGCTCTGCTCATGCTCAAGAAGAACCAGATTGGCGGAGACCTTGGAGCCCTGGTTTCTTCCGACAAGTACATCATGGACGGCCATCATCGTTGGTCCGCTGCTGTTCTTGCCGGTGGTTCTTCAGCTCAGGTTGGTGGCTACGTCGCCAAGCTGCCCGGTGAGAAACTTGTCCGCGTGCTGAACCTGCTCACCAAGGGCGAGTTCAAAGTCGGTCAGGGCAATGCCGGGTCGGGGAACCTTGGGGACTACACATCCGCCAAGGTCCGAAAGATGATGACGGAGTTCACCGAGAAGGGCATTCCTGGCAAGTTCCCGTGGTCGGCAGATGATGTCAAATCCACGTTGGAGAACGCTTTTGGATCGGTGGATGACGGGATCAAGCAGATTTCGGACAACGCCAAGTTGGTCTCCAAGAAGGTTCCCTCATGGGCACCTCCTCGCTCCGACATGCCGGTCATCGATCCAGCTCAGGTCCCCAAGGCGGTCAAGAAACTTCAGGACGGGGATGTTGATTGGCACAAGCCCTACAAGCGGGCCGCCACCCGAGATTGGGATGATGATTCTATCACCAACTGGCATCACCAGATTCTACGGGCGGTGCGGGAGTTGATGCCCATCAGAACGAAGGGTGAAGAAGCTGCCGCTCGCTTGAAGGAACTGAAGGTAGAGTGGAACGACGTGACCCGGGAAATCAAGAAGAGGGGCCTGAAGGTTTACGGCCCATCCTCTCTCCGGTTTAGCAGTGTGGTGGAGGGGGGTTGACATGGCGATGGAACGGTTTGCCAGGGCTGCCATCACTACCCCGCACGTCGGGAACAAGGGTTGGTCAAAGATCCGTAAGGCTGCTCAGGCCGATGCTACGGCAGAGGTCAGCGAGAACCTGATCGACCGGGCTTCGACTATCTTTGGCAATCCGTTCAACCCGTCCGAGTACCTGCTCACCCACGCGACCATCGTAGCGTCAGTGGATACGATCACGCCCCCCAACACCAAGCTCGGCAAGGTGATGGAGGGTGGCTTCCGGGTTAACCGGAAGTTCGGGAACTACCGGATCAAGCTCGGCACCGAAAAGTACATCAACAACAACAACGACTGCTGGGACAGGGACGTGCTCCTCAAGAGCTTCCGAACCTTCATCGGTGGTCACAACTTCGTTGAGCACGTTCAGATCGAAGAACTGTCGAAGGGTCGCATCATCGACGCCGTGGCCCGAGATATAGGGGACTCCGTGTATGTGGATATCCTCATCGCGACTGACCGGAAGCACACCGATCTGGTGGCTGCTATCGAGTCGGGCAAGATGAGCACGATGTCCATGGGCTGCACGGTTGATGGAACCATCTGCACCAAGTGCGGGCACTGGGCCGCCGACGACACCGAGATGTGCGACCACATCAAGTACGAGAAGGGCAACACCTTCTTCGACGATCAGGGCCGCCAGCACAAGGTAGCTGAGTTGTGTGGCCACGACAGCATCGACCCGACTGGCGGTGTGCAGTTCATCGAAGGTTCTTGGGTCGGCACTCCGGCATTCACGGGGGCTGTCCTACGGAACGTCATTGCTTTGCATGGTACGGATGGGCTAGGTAAGGCGGCTTCCGCCATGCTCCAGACTCCACCTGACCAGTGGACTAAGGGTCAACGTCGTAAGGCGGCATCCCTCGCCTTCGGCAGTAATGACCAGTTCATGGCCGGGTGGGATGATGATGCTGATGATGATGAGGGTGAGTCTGAGGCTCCGACTGAAGAGAAGCCCAAAGACCCCTTCGAGGATGTCGAGAACGAGCTGACCGACCACATGCGTGATCGGGTCAAGAAGAAGCTCAAGAAGGACATGGATCAGAAGGACCAGGACGAAGCCCTGAGCCCCGAAGATTCGTCCAGTGCTCCGAACGACAACCTCGTGAAGCAGAGCCAGATTTATGGCTCCACTGTCGCATTCATTTGCCGGACGGCATCTAGCGATGTTGATCTGGTAGATAAGGTGGCCCAACTTGATGCCATGTATGGCCATGCTGCTTCGGTGTCAATGTACCGAGCGGCTGTCCGTCTCGGTTCCTTTACGGGCTACGGTTCAATCAATCTGTTTTCTCGGGCTTGTCAGGCGACCCTCGGTCGTAAGCCCATTTTAGCCGAGGCAAAGACTTTGATCAGGCTCGGCAAGCTCATCTCGCGGCGAGGCCAGGATCGCAGTGAGACTCAAGAACACTCCCTGGCAGTCGCCAAGGCGAAGGAGTAAATGCGATGAGTAAGCGTCAACGCATGACATGGGCGGCCCTCCGTGGGGCGGCTGCTGCACCAGCAATTCCCGGTTACGGTGTCGAAGACCAGGATCACCCCGCGCACACCCAGGAAGATCCGGGTGCTCACGATTATGAGAACGGTGACACCTCATCGTGGGCCGAGGATGTCCACCCCGGTCCTCTCACGAATTCCGGCCCGCCTGCGATCCCCGGCTACGGCGTCGAAGACCAGGATCACCCTGCCCACCAGCGGCAGGCCAGCATCATGGAGCTGGTGCGACGCAAGTCCGCCAAGGCTCTCGTTCTCGCCAAGGCCACCCTCGGTAAGACGGCTTCCTGGGACAACATCGAAGAGCAGGCTTATGGTTACATGAGCATGGACGACAGTGCCCTTGATGCTTCCATCGAGCGTCTGGGCGGCGACTTCCTCGGTTTCGAGGATGAGCTGGACGACGACGATGGTATGGACATGCTGGGCATGGACGACCTCGACGACGACTTCGATGACGACGATGGCATGGACATGCTGGGCATGGACGACCTCGACGACGACTTCGATGACGACGATGGTATGGACATGCTGGGCATGGACGACCTCGATGACGACATCGACGACAACCCCATGATGGCTCGCCTCATGGCGATGGAGACCGAGGTCCACGCCCTGCGTGCCGCCGCTGGTCAGAACGACCCCGATGGCAAGACCCTTGGGACCAACGGCAAGTCCGAGGACGAAGAAAAGAAGGAAGAGGACGCCGCCAACAAGGAAGCAGCAATGCCCTTCATGGCGATGTTCGACACCTACGACAGTGACGGCGACGGCTTCGTCACCGCCGAGGACTGGGGCGGTCCCCGCGCCATGTTCGCCTCCATCGACACCGACGGTGATGGCATCATCGCCCGCCACGAGGTCATGGCGGGCTGTGAGAAGCTGCCCGAAGGCAAGATGCGGGACAACTGCGAGAAGAAGAAGGAAGAAGACGGCGGCGACGAGAAGGCCGAGAAGAAGGCGTTCGGTGAGTTCGCTGACGACCTCGACGACCTTGACGACTTCGACGACGACGAGATGGATATGCTTCAGGCCATGGACATGGACATGGACATGGACATGGACATGGATGATGACGATGCCATGCTCGGTTGCGGCAGCGACGTGATGGCGTCCAAGAAGTCCGACGAGGACACCGACGCCGACGAGGACAAGGACAAGGACGAGGACAAGGACGACGACGACGACGAAGAGGAGAAGGACGACAAGGGTTCTGACAAGGAAGCCTCCGGTGACACTCAGTTCTTCGCGACCGGCTTCGACCCCATGGGTCTGGGCGACGGTACTGAGATGTCCGACATGGACGATGCGGCTTTGCGTAGCGTCTTCGGTTCCGACGACGAAGATGAAGACGAAGACAAGGGTTCCGACAAGGAAGCCAGCCTCGCCGCCATCCTCAATCCGCAGCCCCGAAAGGCGAGCACGGGCGTCAAGTCCATCGGCAAGGTCGCCAAGCAGGCTTCGAGCGGTGGTAGCGAGATCAACGAGCTGTCTAGCCTCTGGGCCTCTGACCCGGACGTGAGCGGTTCTTTCTCCTGAGCCCATCCCCCGACCCAAACCCCTTCCAATAGGGGTTTGGGTACTACCCCTGCCAGTATCTTCTCTCCCTTTTTCAATATCTATTTGATAACGCTCACATAATGAGTGAAGGGCCTGCCGGATCCATTCTGGTGACGGGGGCCGGGCCGAACTGACCTACGGGTGAGGGCGGTCGCCAGAACCCAACCCCTGTGAACAGGGAGTAGGAGGACTCAAATGCCTCTGCTCGGACAGGCAAGTGGCGGATGGACGGAATCCAGCAGCGCGTTGCGCATCCTGAATCTCGGGATTGCCAACTCCATCGGCGTGCTGACGGATGACTCGTTCACCCAGACCAACCCCCCCATCGTGACCGGCGCAACGACGGTCACAGCCCAGGTCAACCAGACGCTTTCGGGCGTTCTGAGTGGCTCGGTCTGTTTCGCTCGTGGCGACGCGGGCGGCGGGACCAACTTCATCGGCGGCCCGGCTGCCCTTGGCACGAACAACGTCAACATTCTCGGAGTCTTCATCAACTCCGCGAATGGCAATGCGTTTGAGAACACGCCCGGTACGGCGTCCGGCAAGGGGCCTTACGTCTCCGGCCAGGGCACGTTCGGCAACACGCTGTTCGAGGACAAGGTGCTGACGGCTGGTAACCAGGGCAACGCCCTGACGGCGTACAATGTCGGTCAGGCCCTCTTCGCTAGTCACAACGGTTACCTGACCAACATGATCGACGCTGACTACGCTGCGTCCTCCGTGGAGCAGTTGTGGGAGAACGCAATTGACTGCACGGCTCTCTTCAGCGCCATCGGTGTCGCACCTGTCGGCACACTGACGGGTCAGATGAATCTTCCTACTGTCATCGGCATCGTCAAGATGGTCCCCGATGCAACCCAGGGCGATCTGGTCTACGACCAGCGCATCTGACGGAGTACCACGATGAGTGCCACCAACGCTGTGAAGCAGAAGATCATCGGAGAGTACATTCGTACTCCGCAGGGCCGCGCCAAGCTCGCTGCCTCGATGACCCAGCCCCTCCGTACTCGGCGTGACTACGCTGCGGTCGGCCGCAAGACCTTCTTGGTCGAGCAGCTTCCCGACGGCGCGCTGCCGATCTACGACAAGGACCCCGATGTGACGGCTTACGTCGTGGGTGAGGAAGGTCAGAACATCCTCGCCGTGACCAAGCCCAGGCGTGTGATCTTCCCGCTGTTCGAGATCGCCTCGAACCCCGAGATCCCGCTGACCCAGATCAAGGAGCGTCGCTTCGACCTGATCGAGCGTTCCCAGGATCTCGGTCGCGTCCAGATCCAGGCCGCTGAAGACGAGCGCGTCTTCGCCGTCCTCGACTCCGTCGCCACCGCTGGTTTCGACTCCCTGCCGGGTCAGCTCAACGCCGACATCCCCGTCATCGCCCCGATCTCCGGTGCGGTGCTGGCCGATGCGTTCGCCCTGATCGAGCGTCACGACCTCCGCGTCGCCCGTATCTACATGAACGCCCGTGACTACGCGGACATCCGCAAGTTCGGTCGCGACATCCTCGACATCGAGTCCCAGGCTACCCTGCTGAAGACTGGTCTCCAGGGCGTCATCTACGGCGCGAACGTCGTCACCAGCCGCCTCGTGCCCAACGGCACGGTGTACCTCTGTTGCGAACCTGAAATGTTTGGCCGCATCCCGGTGCGTACCGAACTGACGGTTCTCTCCGCAGACGATCCCAAGCGTCGCATGATCGGCTTCTCGATCTTCGAGAACCTGGGTCTCGGAGCGTACAACCCACGCGGTCTCGCCCGGCTCACCGTCACCCGTTAACCCGTGTGGCAATAGGGGTTTACCCGAACCCCTGAGCAAAAAGCCTCCGTGAAAACGGGGGCTTTTTCTATGCCTCAATCCGGCCAATACAGCGGTCACATCAACACACCTAAACGGTGCTTGACAGTGTGGTATGGGGGCTGTATATCTGTGTTAGGAGGTGGGTTATGGTGGACGGACTGGATGCGGGTGTGCTTCGTCGTTTGTATCTGGATGAGGACCGGACAGAGACTCAGATTGCGGAAATGTTTGGTACCTATCAGGTGAAGGTGGGCCGTCTTCGTCGTAAGTGGGGTATCCCTACCAGAACCAAAACAGAGCGGGTTTCCGGCGTCCTTCCGAATCCAACATCTCAGCAAGCAGGCATCCTTGTGGGTTCTCTTCTGGGAGACGGGTGGATGAGGGCAACGAGTGACCTCGCGGCGGGATTTGGTGAGGGTCACTGTTTGAAGCAGAGGGCGTATACGGATTGGAAGGCTGACATCATGGAACCCTTCACCTCTTCTCGCCATTCGGGGGTCAAGGTGGACCATCAGACAGGGCGTACCTTCCACAGTTGGTCTTTTTCCACAACGTGTTGTTCCCAACTGCGGCCTTTCTACGATGCGTTCTACCCACCTCCATCACGAAAACGGATGTTCCCATCTAACCTTCCTGATCTGATGACGCCATTCATCCTGGCCGTTTGGTACATGGATGACGGGAATCTCGGGACGGGATCCCACCCGCGTATTGCTTTTGGATTGGATGACCTGAGCTTGAAACGCGGGTTGTCGGCTCTACGGGCTCTTGGGCTGAAGCCCAAGGTTTATGGGGAGGGTTCCAATCGGGCTATCCACTTCCCCAAGCAGAGGATGAAGTTCCGTGCGCTCATTGAACCCCATGTCATCCCCTGCATGGCTTACAAGATCCCGTCAGAGACGGAGCGTATGCGGGGAGACCGGAACGCCCGAGATTTGACGGCACCAAAAGCGAAGACTTTGTATGACGGGGGCATGTCGGTGGCTCAGATTTCCAAGGCTTTCGGAGTGGGGGATTCGACCGTCAAGAGGAGGCTTCAGGCGGCGGGTACCACGATGCGGAAGTCTGGCCCCAAGAAGAATGGGCATCAAGTGGAGAGTGCGAGCATTCTTCTTAGCGCCCCAGAGCCTTTGTCCGCTGATGATGTTTTCCGGGTGCTGCGGGGAACCCCTTTTCCTGTGGCCCCTCCCTACAACCATGACGACGCTTTGAAGGCTTTTCAGAAGGTGCGGTATGCCCCCATGAACACCGATGGTGGTCTTGTGGGTCCTGTTCGTTCAGTCGGATCAGCTTGTTGTTCGTCTTTTTTCCCTAACCGTTATTCTGCCCGTTCACGGTGGTCGAAGCACTCTGCTTTTGAGGCATGGCATGACGAAAAGGAGTTGCGGAAGGCTATCCGGTTCCAGCTCAAGGTTGGTGACCCTGTAGTACCTGCCAGGGTGCTCAAGGCCATCACCATGAACTGTCGAACTCCATCGGTGTTCCGCCCTACGGTGGCGCGGCTCATTTACGAGACCTTCTGCAAGCCTGGGGATCGGGTGTGGGATCCATGTTCCGGGTATGGGGGGCGATTGATGGGGGCTGCGGCGGTTGGGGTGCAGTATGTCGGGACTGACGTGGAGCTTGCGACTGTTGAGGGGAACCGGAGGCTGGCCGAGGCACTGGGGTATTCTTGTGAGATGCACTGCATCCCAGCCCAAGACTTTGTGCCTCCCCCTGTGCAACTCGTGTTCACGTCACCACCCTATTTTGACCAAGAACAATACGCGGGCGGTCAGCAGTCATGGCGGGATTTTGAGACTTTCGGGGCTTGGGTAGAGGGGTTTCTGCGGCCTTTGGTGCGGAAGGCTGCGTCAGCTCTCACGGAAGGGGGGCACCTTATCCTGAACGTGGCGGACATTCGGAATCGCAAAGGGGGGGTGTTCCCCCTGGTTGCCCGTACTCAAGAAGTAGCTCTTGAAGAAGGATTCCATTTGGAAGCCCGGTGGGAGATGAAACTCCCTAACTTGAACCGCAAGAAGACGGAGCCGATCCTGGTCTTTGGCCTCGACAATCAGCAGGCGACTTCAAGAATGGGGGGTTCATCACCCTCGGAAACCGGGTAATCTAGGTAGATGAATTCAGAGGTTGTAGATGAAGATCGGGATGGATCAGGAGGTACTGGCTCTGGGAATCGAGAGACTAGATTTCAGCCGACTACAAACCCACCGTAGGCTCCCCTTGGGGATGCTCGGTGGGTTTTGTCGTTTAAGAACCCCTCATCTTAGTTTTCTACCCCTACTCCGATAGACCCTGCATCACTCTTGGGTACTAGGTAGACCAGAGGGAACAGCGGAGTCGGGATGACCATCCGAGACCACCATGTGAACTGTGAGGTATTCGTACCCCCCGAATTGGCGTTTGGCGTGTTCGCTAATGCCTTCCGAGTGGTCGATACGGATGATGGTCGTTGTCGGTTGGAGTTCCTGGTTTACTCCGAGACAGGTCATCAGGCGAAAGTGGTCAGCAAGGTGCCTGTTCGCAAGTCTTTCTTGCCGGTGATCAGAGACCGCATCCTGACCTGTTTGAAAACCCTGTGATCAGGAAAACAAAATGAGGGGTAAAGTTTGCGAGTATCCAACCCCCTGATGGGGTCAGCATCTCCAGACGGAGGATCGTGTAGATGAGCAGAGCATTCAAGCGTGGGACTTTTTACGCCTTCCGGGCAACGAACAAGATCCACCTCGGTAAGTACGAGACCGACATCTTGGCGAACGATGAGTTTGACTACGATGGCCATGTGGTTCGTTATGCCGGGATGGAGTACGCCGTCCCTCAACTCCGGGGGCTGATGGGTGATTGGTTCGTGCCTATTGCTGACACGACGACCCGCTACAAGTCGAAGCCCGCTGGGGTCAAGGTCAGTCACGCGACCCCGGAAGCTCGTGAGCGTGGTGACGAATTCACCATGGAAGAGGCATCAGAGGAGGAAGCTGTCGTCGGAACGATGACAGAGCAGACCGCTCTTCGTAAGGCGGCTGCAAACGGCGACCATGACCGTCTGGCTGAGATTCGGGCACAGCGGCAGCAGCGCAAGGCGGACATCGGCATCGGCACCGTGCCCATCGACTCGAACCCGAACGCCCCGCCTCCGCAGAATGCTGCCGATGTGGACGCCGAGGTCGAAGCGGCTCTCATGGACCGTGTGCAGCAGACTTTCATCCAGGCCCAGCCTGCCCACTCTGCGGGACAGCAGCAGGCGGTCATCTCGGGTTCCGAGGCCAACAAGGTGGCAGAGGCCAACGTCATCAATCAGGCTCGCATCGCCGCCATGGCTGAGCACTTGGAACAGGTAGACCCCCGCAAGACCCGCGAAGAGATGGGTGGCCAGCGGCACAGCGAGGCGTCTTCGGGTGGCCGTGCTGTCCGGGGTGGCAGGTTCCAGGTGGTCGAGCAGGACGACGGACAGGTCGTCGGCAAGTACAACTTCTCTGCCGGTGCCGCTGTCGGTCGTGAGGGTGAGACCGCTGATACGGTCAAAGCCGTCAACGTCGCTACGACAGGTGGCAACCTTCCGGTGCAGGCAGGTCGTGCTGTAGCTTCGACCCCCAAGCGAGGCAAGACGGGTGCTCAGGTCATCAATGACCCGGCGACTTTGCACGAGCCCCAGGCTGTCCGTGCCGTGTCCACCACACAGGTGCCCCGAGAGGGCAACGTCGGTATCGACGAGATCCGCCCTGGTGGTGCTACGGGCGACGTGGACGTGACCATGACCGGGGATGACCTGGAGTCCTTGTTGCCAGGGGCAGCGGTCGCCGGTCGTGTCGTCCAGAAGAGGCCGCCACCCCCGGTCATGTCCGAGGATGAAGAGATCACTGAGATCGTCGATGGCTGGAGCACCAAGCGGAACTGGCAGAAGCGGGTGCAGGAAGCTGTGGAATTCTACGGCGACTGGCCTGAGCTTCTGGATGCCATCTGTGCCATCGAGTCCCCCAAGGTTGCAGAGCAGATCCGCAAGCGTCTCGCCAACTGACTCCTTTCGCTGATCTCCCTATGAGGGCCAACTGGTAGGAGGCCAATGCCTGCCAGGAGGACCTCGTGCCCCACAAAACCGCTAGTAGTCAGGCTTCCTGGGCTCTCATCACTGAGGGGGTCGCAGGAGCCCGTGTGGAGGCACATCGGCTCAAGCACATCATCAATCGTGCGATGAAGCTCATCGAACAGTCAGAGCACAGGGAACACATCCACCAAGTTGCTGGGGATCTCATTCTTGGGGCACCCCGTCGGTTGGAGAAATTGGAGATTGACCTGGACCGCACATCTTTGGCCCTTGCCAAGATGGGCCAGACATTCCTCGAAGCCCGGCTCCCCCTGCACGATAAGACCGAGGTAGATGAGGCGACTACACCGGCTTTCGGTGGGGGCGGTCATCGCTATGGTGCAGAGGAACGGTTGGCAATCCGGTATCTTCAGGATTTTTTGCAAGATGGGGATGCCTGATGAAGCGTCTCGAAGCTGATCTCAACCCGTCCCTTGGGTGGCGTGGCGGTCCTTGCAGGGTGGTCGAGCGCATCGAAACGGAGGTGCGTAGCCCACGGATGCGCGATCTTCTGATCGAGAAGGTTGAGCACGGTGAGAAGTTGACGAACCCCGAGGCTGCCAAAATCTACTCTATAGAGATGGACAAGGGCGGCGGGTTTTTCAAGGCTATCAAGATCACCTCCCATGCTCAGTACCGTATGGACCAGCGTGGCATCACGGTTGGCGATCTGCGGGTTTCTCTGGCCAACTACAGCAAGCAGCTCCTCAAGTGGAAGAATCAGCAGGCTTGGGAGTGGGCCGACTTTTCACAGCAGACTATGCGTCGCAGTCCTGTTGAGTGGCTGGACAAGAAATTGGGTGGTCTGGAGATCATCCTTGTCAATGAGCGTGGCACAGCGGTCATCATTTCGACTTACTGGAAGGGGATCTCTGATCCTCGCCCCAAGACTTGTCCTGTTCGTTCTCGACAAGCGGCGGTGACTGTCGAGGAGATGAGCGGGTACAGAACCTTCGTGAAGGACCCCACGCCTACGAAGTCGGACACTGGGGACACGAGTAAGGACAACGGTAAGTATCCTACCCGTGCTCTACCGTCCCCGCCTTGGTCTCGTAGCAAGCCCACCAAGGGGCCTACCGTCTTGAACGGGCCGGGTGAGTCCGGTTCTGACTCCAGCGGGACGGTCCACAAGGACAAGGTTCGGACCAAGGGTGTGCCCGGGGGCCAGTACCCTGGCGGTAAGACTCACCCTGATACCCCGTACAACAACACGGGCATCACGCCAAATCGGCGTCCAGGGATGACGGCTGACGGCGACTCCCTGCTTGAAGATGGCTGGGACTACGAAGAAGACGGCGACATGAGCGTCGAGGCAGGGATGTACCCGCCTGCCTATCCTGGTGCGAAGCGTCAACGTGCTCAGAAGGGCAAAGCAAAGCTCTACTTCCACAAGCGGTACATGCGGACCCGTGGCAAGGCAAAGGTTCGACAGAACCGACGGCACAAGCGGCTCAAGAATAATGGCCGTTACAAGGCTGATCGTGAGCGTCGTGAGAAGAGGCCAGAGCGGTTCGAGCGTCGTCCTGGCGGTGGTGCTGTCAGCATTGCTCAAAGAAGCCAGAAGCAACGCGACAAGAAGAAGGACACGCCCGAGAAGAGCCGTCAGGATAATCGGACGAAGAAGGCTTCCTTGCCGATCCCGTTCTACCACTACCCCACTGAGATGTGGGGTGACATCATCGAGGTGAGCCCTTGTGGGTTTATCCACTTCGAGCTGGATGATGACGGTCGGGGTGTGGCCGAGTTTGATACCTTCTTTGACGAGGTGGTCATTGACGAAGACCGTCTCGACGAGCTGTTCGAGCACATGGATGAGGTGTTTGAATTCTCCGATGGTGATGATCGTGACCTTGGCATTCCTGATGATGACGATGATTCCATTTTTGAATCGTGGGTCATGGGTCGGTTGCCCAAGGTGGCTTATGCGGGCTTCCGACTGAGGCGTCGCCCGGAGAATAGGCGTCACAAGCAACGGGGCGAGGATAAGGCCAAGGCGAAGCAGCGGTACAAGCGGAACAGGATGAAGTCGAAGGTCCAGTCCCGCAAGCGGTACAAGCGGCTGAAGAAGAATCCTCAGTTCAAGAAGCAGCAGGCAGTTCGTCGCAAGCATCCAGAGCGGTTCAAGATGCGGATGGGCGAGGTGTTGACGGCTCCTGAGATTGCCTTCGTGCTGGAGTTGGACGGGCGGTTGGTGCTGGCTTACGTCCGCAACATCAGCGGGATGACCGGATTGGTTTCTTTCTACACGGTCGAGCCCAACCGTCGGATGTTGCAGTCCATGCCGGTCAGGGTGCTCCTCTCCATGGCGACGTTCCTTTCCGTAGAGGATGAGGACGCCATGTACGAGCTGATCGACGCCGAGGTGGGTGTCGAGGCATATGGCGGCCCTGAAGAACTCGACCAGAACTTGGTGAACCTCTACACCATCGAGTCCGAGTTCGCTCATATGCGGGAGAAGCGGGATGGGGTCGATGAGTACGACCACCTTCTGCGTGACCCAACCGACGATGACTTCTACTACGGGGCGGTCGTCAAGCTCGCCAACGAGGTCATAGCCGATTTCTTGCGTGAGCAACGGCCACCGCAGATGGATCCAAACACCGTCTACGACCGTGCCAACGACCACAACAAGCGGCAACGCCATGACCGTCTCCCGGGTACGCCCGGCCTCAATGGGCCTCACGAGAAGGAAGTTCACGACTCGAATCCAGGTAGTCGGGTCTATCCGAGCGGCAAGGATCATGTCGAGAAGAGTGCTGCAAGGGCCATCTACCTTCCGAAGCCGAGGATTCGGAAGGTGTCGAAGGAACTTGTCACTCTCCTGCTGCGTCGTGTCAAAAACGATGACAGCCCCGTGGGCAACGTCAAGAGTCTGGTCAGGACGGCCATCAATCTGACCCGTGCCGACGGGGAGGAGATGGTGGTGGCCATCATCGTCCGGTCTGGTGTTGGCCGGGGGAAGCGTCAAGGCTTCGTGTCCAGCGGTGGTGCCGGTGTGCTCAAGAGCACAGGCCAGCCCCTTGCTTTGGTCCAGTTCGATGGGCGTTATACAGGAGGGGATGTCCACCTGTCGGTGAGCGGGTCCACTGCCTTAGAGGACATGATCTTCGGTGTCTTGATCCACGAGTTCACGCACGTCGCAGACCCCAGTTTGGTGCCGTCCACAAAGGGTGGCGAGGTCCAGTCACCTGATGACTGGGACGCTTACCACAACAACCCGAGTGAGGTGAGGGCGTACCTGCAAAACATCGTTGACGAGTTGCAGCGGTGGTTCCAAACCTGGGACAAGAAAGAGAAGGTCTTTGGGCGAAATGCCCTCCGATATGCCCTGAAATCCAGCCGTACTTGGAAAGATGTCGAGAAGGATCTCAATCCGAAGAACCGCAAGTACATCATGAAGGCGGTTTGGACTGCGCTTCAGGATTTCCAGGCCGATGCGTCCATGGCGAGGAATGCGGCCCTCATCGGAGAGATCCGTGAGGGGTGCAGCCCGGACATCCAGAATCGCAGTGAGGGCCTGAAGGTCAAGCTGGCCAGGGTGGATGCGAAGAATGCCGTCTGGCTGTTCAACGTCGAGGGGTCGAAGAAGCCCTACCGGGTGAAGATGAAGGCGACCCGCAAGGGCAACATCCGGTCCCTCCAAAAGACGCACGTCAAGGTGAGCTGTTCTTGCCCGTTTTGGCAGTGGCAGGGGCCGGAGTTCCACGCCAAGCAGGGCGATTACCTGTACGGCAAGGCACAGGGGTCAGCATCCAAGCCTGACGTGAAGGACCCCAATGGCCAGCACCGGGCGTGCAAGCATGTGCTGGCGGTGTTGGATTTCGTGACCAGCCGGGATTGGCAGGTGCCCAAGCCCAAGCGGCTGGCGGCCCGGTATCTAGTTGATAGCATTCGCTTAGGTGAAGTGGTTGTAGAATCCCCAGAGTTCATTATGCGCAGCCGTAAGCTCGCAGCACGGTATCTTGCATCCATGGAGGTGCCTGATGCCTGACTACGCCTTTTCGTGCAGCAATGATGAATGTGGCACAGGGTTTTTCGTGACCTTGCCCATAGCGAACCGGAACGAGCCCCAGGAATGCCCGGATTGCGGAGCCCCAGCCGATAAGAAGATTGCCCCCGGAGTGGGTGGTGTCCTTCGAGGCGACGTGTGGCCCGGTAAGAATATCCGAGTGAAGAAGCAGATGGCGGAGAGGCGAGCCCGTGTTGGTCAGCGGGAGAACCAGCTCAAGATGGATGGTCCTCAGTTCGAGCTTGCTCCCAACGTCGAAGGTGAGCGAGTAGGCTCTTGGTCGGAGGCCGGGAAGTTGGCGGCCAGCAAGGGCAAGGACACCCGCGAGTATGAGAAGCGGGCTCACAAGGCGAAGCAGCGAGGTAACAGGGCATGAGTTCCCCGTTCCACACATATGCCGGGTTAGTCCAGCGTGCGACGCATCTCGTTCACGTCTTTCTGCACAACAGCCCTGATGTGGTTGGTTACCAGTTCTGGGGCCACCGCACGGTGGATGACGCCTACGGCAATCCGCTCAACAGCGGTGTTGGTGGTGCAGGCCCCGTGGCGATGTTCCAGGTGCCTCGTGGTCAGAGCTACCGTTCGGATACCCTCCGTCGGAAGGGCCTCGGTCTCGTCGAGGAGAACAGGCGGGGAACGACGCACGCTCTCTACGACGTAGATGACTTCCTCGCCCCTGCCGTGGGTGGTTCACCCATCCCGCATGATGGTGGATGGATGTTCTTGCGGGCGCAGGAACAGCGTAACGCCGGTTTGCTTCAGGATATCGGTGTGGCCGAGACGACAATCACTTTGACGGGGGTGCTCGCTGGTGATGTCCTGGTCATCAAGGGCATCTACTTCGATTTCCAGGCGGGAGGCAACAACCTCGCATTCCCTGGCACCCAGGCCAACCCCTTCATCATTGGTCTTGGTGCCGATGACAACGCTGCGGCGGCGAACCTCACGCTGGCACTGAATAACGGTGCTGTCCGTGCTCGGATGAACTTCACCGTCCCCAACGGATTCACCGCGTTCGCCACGAACGTAGGGGCACCGTCGGCTGTCGTGCTCGTTCAGCCCTGGGATGGTGCCGCTACCGTCTCAGGTGTGGCATACGAGTACGCAATCTCTACGACGGCCGCTGCCCGTGTCATTTTCGACGCCACGTCCTTGGAAGCGGGGGCTCTCGTAGCCCCCATCACCCCGTTCCTCGGCCCCATCTACTGCATCCCGCCCGTGGCTTTTTTTGGCACACGGGAACCGTCCTTCACTCTCCAGGCCATTGCCCCTTCGAGTACGGCAAGTGCAGCGGGTGCTTTGCCCGATCTGGACGAAGACCTGACTTCGATTGCCCCGAGGGCGATGTGTCTCGTGTTCCCCAAGCCGCTGACGGCTTTGTCCATCCGCAACCTCTCCGCCGTGAACCTGCTCGTGTCCTTCGGGCCAGAGCAGATGATGCGGAATGTGCCAGCGGGTGGTGAGCTGCCCCTGTACTCAGGACAAACCAAGGAAGTCTGCTTGGCCTGTCCTGATGGCGTGGCTGGCGCAGCCTTCACGCTGCATGGCGTGGTGACCCCCTAATGGCTAACCCCTTCTACACCTACGCAGGGCTGATGGATCGGGCGACGAAGCTCATCCATGTTGGTCTGCGGAATGACCCTGCCGTGGTGGGCTACCAGTTCTGGGGCCAGACCACGGTCAATGGGGCTTACGGGAACCCAGCGGCGAGTGGTGTGGGCGGGGCAGGTTGCACGGCTATGTTCCAGGTGGGTCAGGGTACGACGTTCAGGTCGCCCTTGATCCGTCGCAGTGGTCGGGACCAGATCGAAGAAAATCGTCGGGGGTCCACTCATGCGGTTTTCGACATGGACGATTACGTTGCGGCTGGCGTGACCCTCCCGCTCGACAATCACTGGCTTTTTTTGAGGGCACAAGAAAATCGCAATGGGGTCGGGTTGCTGACTGTACCGGGTCCTTTGCCGGTACTCGGCCCGATCTACTGCGTGCCACCACCAAAAAGTTTCGGATTGTCGAAGCCGACTTTCACGTTGACAGGAATAGCTCCTTCAGCAGTGGTCGGCGTCGCAGCGGGGGCACCTCCCCCGTTTGACGAGGACTTGACGACAGCGGCTCCAAGGCCATTGTTCATGGTGTTCCCGGTGCCTATGACGGAGTTTGTGATCCGAAATCTCGACGCCGTGAAAAATTTGTTAGTTTCTTTTGGGCCGGAGCAAGTAATGCAGACAGTTGCTCCGGGTAATGAAGTGCAGTTGTACTCGGGGTCAACAAAGGTGTTGATTCTGGCTACGGCTGCGGCCGGAGGATGTCCTTGGTCCCTTCACGGGGTTCTTGGGCGTGGTTGAATAGTTCCTCTATACCGGGGAAGAAGTAGGCGAGGGGTTACCCGCCTGTGACTGGACCTGGAGCCTTACGGAGAATCGAACATGCCGTTCATTTGCTTGGCAAACGCGAACGTCCCTGACGGGGTCCTCCAGATCACGGACCTGTGGCCGAACGTATCGCAAGACAACAACCCGACGAACCCTCCGGGGCAGACCCGTTATTTGCGGCGTCCTGGTTCGGATAACGCGGCGGTCAACCTGACGACCGGGTTGGTTGTGGGGGCGAAAGCCATCTCCAACCAGTCCGATTTCGATGGCATCGGCGCGTATGTCGTTGACAAGGTAGAGCCGGGTGCTCTGGAGCAGGCCACCGCTAACATCACCCTCGCGGTGCTGCCTGTCGCTGGTGATACGCTTCTCATCAATGGACTCATCTACATCGAGTTCACGGCTGCGGCCTCAGACGCGACGACGGCAGCTACGGTCGGTGCCCCCCTGCTGGTCAACATCAAGGTGTCGGCTGCCCTTACGGCGGACGAGCTGACGGTCGTGTTGACCAATGCTGCGGCCATCGTCACGATGCGTGGTCTCAACGCCAACATCTACCCGTTGTTCAGCAACGTACTTGGTGTCGTCACGATGGACGCTACCTTCACGGGTGGTGTACTTCAGCTCGGCGTCACGGGCGACATGACTCTGGCCTTGACGGTTCCCGCTTCGACGGCTCGCATCACGCTCCCTGTACCGGCCCGTCTGGCTCGTACTTCTGAGGCGTGGACTGAGGCCATCGTCCTGGCGACGACCACCGCCATCCTTGCCCGGCTGGACGCAGGTACGGCTGCCATGAACCTCGCTGGCATCAACACGGTCCTCACCGCTCAGGCGGGTGCGGAGCTGACGGGTGCAGCGGCAACGAGTGCGTCCGTCGGTACGGTGTCTGAATTCCTGGCTGTCCTTTCCGGTCGAACCTACAGGATGCCTACCGCCACCCTGAAGATGACCGCTGTGACAGCCCCCGACACCGTTCACGCCTGGAGTGCCACCCTGCGTGGTTCCTTCACTGAGGCAAATGTTACTTGGGACACTGGGATGCTCTGCGGAGAATGGGGAGCCACGACGGCTGGGGTCAAGTACCTCAAGACCGGCGGCAATGATAATACCCCCACGTTCACTGGTAGCGGTGATGTCGTGAATAACGACGTAGCTGGTGCCCGCAGCACGTTCCACAGCACTGCCTTCGCGGCATCCATGCTGAGTGGTCAGCTCCAGAAGTACGCTGCTGGCGTCACGCTTTTCCCTGATGCCGATGTGCAGGCTCATCTCGCCCCGACGGCGCACTCAGTGCAAGATCGTCAGGCGACGCTTATAGGTCAGCGGATTGTCACTGTCTACGACGACGACGGCACACTGCTCGTCTGAGCCCGAATCCGAAGGAGGGACTAAATGGCCCGCGCATATATCGTGCTTGCACGGAATGACCTGGACGAGAACCTTCTCCAGGTTCTCGACCTGAAGCCCAATGCGACCCCTTCCAAGGGGTCGGTGATTTACGGTGGTGCCCCCCAGGGCGGTTACCAGTCCTTCTATCTGCTTGACGGCATCAACGCTGCTGTTGTCCTCCAGGCAGGTGCGGCTGGTGGTGCCTCCTTCGACATCGACGGCGATGTGTATGGCCTCTCGGCCTACCTTGTCGACCGCGTCGAGGACACGGGTGGTGGTGAGAGCCTGACGGCAGCCGAGGCGGTCACCATCTCTGGGCTCATCGAAGCTGCGGCTTCGGCGGGTACGCCTCTCACGTTGGCCATCATCAACGTCGCCATCAACACCCCGGCTGGTGTCGCTGGTTCCGACCTCGACGGTACGTTGGGCAACTCGACGGGCACGGTCGAAGAGGTGCTCCGCATCCTGGCGGGTGAGCGGTACAAGATGACCGACAACGCCCAGGTGCAGGTAGTCGGTGGTACGTTCGACGCCACCATCCGTGGCTTCTTCGTCACGCACCCCCTGGTCGAGTTGGCTGGCAGCGTGAACGGCACCTACGGCGACGTGCGTGGTCGGGCCTCCACGGCTCCGATGCCCATGATCCGCCCCGGACAGCCCCGCACGGCGGCTGTCCAGACGGGTACCCATGACGTGAACTTCAACGACGTGCGGCAGATTGTGGACTCAGGTGACCTTCACCTGTCGGCCACCGACGGCGTGCTGGCGGATCTGAAGTCGGCTACCTTCACTTGGCTGAACCCCGGCAATGCCTACACGGCTGCTGCGGTCACGGCTGCTCATGTTCGGGCGACCACCCTTGCAGCGGCGAACATCCCTGCTACGGGCATTTTCCGGGCCATCACCATCTACGATGCCTCGGGCAACGTAATCTGATCTCGGAGGAGCTTCACAATGGCTGACCGCGTATTCATCATCCCCCTGCGGAGCGACATGGCCGGGGTGGGGCTCAACCTCGGAGACCTCCATCCCAATGCTGGACAGAAGAACAGCATCTACGATGGCACCCCGCAGAACAACTACATCGCTGAGATGAACGACAGGCCCGGAGCCACCGTCGTCAACGGCACAGCCTACGTCAGTGGGTCTCTCACGACCACCATGGCGGCGGCTCACAACGACATCGACGATCAGACATCGGCGGCAGCCGGTGCGGTCAACGTGTCGGCTACGCAGGCGACCGCCTTCGGTCTCGGTGCGTACATCTTCGACCGGGTCGATCCGGGTGGTGCGGGTGGTGCAGGCACCAACCCCATGACCGTGGCACAGGCCAACACGATGGCCGCCGCCCTCGTCACCATCGCCCAGGCGGGTGGTGCCCTGACGCTGGCCGCCATCAACGTGGCCCTCTCGGTCGTCGTGGCAACCACCGACCTGGACGGGACGGCGGCAACGTCGGACTCTTTCGGTACGGTTCTCGACGTGATGCGTATCCTCTCCGGCGAGGTCTACCGTCTACCCCTGCTCACCATCCTTGGTGCTCCCAGCACGGGTACGAGCGACTTCCTCAGTCGTGCTGACCGTCAGGTCATCGTGGACGCACAACTCGCCAGTGATGTGGCAACTTACGGCCAGTTCTACGCAGCAGGCAGTTTCGTTGCCGCCACCGACAACGGCTATCGGGCTCGCCCGACGCTGGTGCCGACCGGCGCGTTCAACATCAGCAACGCACTCGGTGTCATCGCAGGGTTCAAGGCGGCGACGTTCGCCATGGCCAACAGCCATGACCACGCCTACGCTGCTGCGGATGTGACGGCATGGCGTCCTCGTGCGGTCACCCTGGCGGGTGCCAACATCCCGGCTACGGGTGTCGGTGCGGCCATCGGCTGTTACAACCACCTTGGCACGGCTCTCTAGTCCTTAGCGGGCTCATTATTCGGTCAAGCGTTTCAGACAAACCCCGTTGCCTACCGGCTGCGGGGTTTGTTGCATCCACATCCTGCATCGCTCATTCGCCTATACCCCCGCAAGGGTAGAACGTAAGACCTCTCTCTCTTCGGAGCTGGGATGGAAGATGCAGGAGAACAAGATGGCGGTCCAACAGAAGATTTGCTCCAAATGTGGGGGTCATTTCCCTTTGGAGGATTTTACCAAGGACGCCTCTACTAGAGATGGCAGAAGGGGGCGGTGCCGATCATGTACCCGTGCTGCTGCCAATCGCCAGACTGCGGCTCGGAGGTCATCAGGAAAATGCACTCAGTGTGGTCTTCCACACGCGGGTCAGGGTGCTTGCTGTCCTCGGTGTTTGGAGAGGCACAAGGATGCCTATGTTAATCGGGACCCTGAAATTTGCTGGCTTTGTCGCAGCCCCGACTTGATTACGGCTTTGTACTGTGAATCTTGCTGGTTGAAAGAAGCATCTAAGCGGTTTTTGGGATCTAGGGCGAGGGGTCCTGAACTCAAAGAACTTCTTGTGCAACAAGGTTTCCGTTGTGCTTTGACCGGGGTGCCTTTGCGTTTTGGGCAGAACGCAAGTGTAGACCACATCATTCCGAGATCCCAGGGCGGGGCGGATACATTAGAAAACTACCGTTGGGTCCACACCCGCATCAATGGGCTGCGGGGTGACTTGGCGGACCCCGAATTGTATGACCTGTGCCTTCGGGTTGTAGAGATTTCGGGTAAACAATCCTGTGGGCGCGATCCCACATGGTTAGGAGATGTATGATGGAAAATGGATCTGTCCAAAACAGGTGTTATCGCACGGCGGATCTCTACTACGCTGCCTATCTGAAAACGGCGGCGGTGGAGTTCCTTGGCACGGAGCCTGACCCGAAGGATCCGAGACGGACCAACTTCGTGTTCCAGAAGCAGCCCAATATCCGTGACCTGAAGGCTCAGTTCTTCACTCGTCGTGCAAAGGTCTCCGCTATGACCTACGCCGACGAGATCAAGGCTCTGAAGACGCTGACCCACATGGAGGACTAACGTGGCAAAGCAGGCGGTCATTGGTACTGACTTCACTTTCCAGGCCAGATTCTTGGACGCCACGAATGCGCCTTTTGATCCAGCGGTCGGGCCGACGATTACCTTGTTTAGCTTCAGTCTCGCCGGGGCGAAGAACACCCTCGTAGATGCGGCAGATATGGATGCTGTGACGCCTGCTGAGGTCGGTCGGTACATTTACGTCTACAGCGTTCCTGACACCTTCACGGACGGCGACATGTTGTACGCGGAGATCAACGGTGAAGACGGTGGTGGCGACCTACTGGCACAGACCGATGAAGTGGTCCTCATCGCAGAGACCCGAAGTGGTGTGTTCACGACCGGGCTTATCATTGAGTTCGTTGACGGGGGCTGACCATGTGGGGGTGATGGAGTGAGCGAGAAACGTATCTTGTGTCCGGTGTTGGATAATCTTCCTGTTCCGACGGTGGAGGTCAACGCCATTCGTATCCTGCCGGAGACGGGTCAGACCTTTTTCATCGACTTCATTCACTACTCGGCATCGAATCAGCGGGCAGAAGTGGTCCGGCGGGTGCGGGTCCACGAGGACACCTTGGTTTCCATCAAGGACAGGCTTTCGGATGATCTGGTAGAGGTCCCTGTCAAGACGGGGCAGCCTCTTTTCTGGTGTACCAACAAGTCGGGTTTGGTGAACTGATGGCCATAGTTTGGCATCCCGGTCAGGAGATTGTGCGGGGAGACCTGGACATTTTCCTCAAGGACTCTAGTAACGTCCCGATCAATCCCTATGAAGTCACCTACTCGATCTACTTTGTGGATCCTGGCCCACCCGAAGCCGAGGTTCTTATAGGGGCCGCCGGTCGCACCCCAGTCAACCCAGCCGTGGGTGAGTTCTACGCCGCCTTGATGGTGCCGTCAGACGCCACCATTGGGACGTACCGCATCCGGTGGACCATCCGTGAGCAGGTAGGCACCCCGGAGATGCAAGTCGTGCAGGAGTGGGCCGTCGTCTCGTCGGCCTCGGTCATCGTCAGTCCGTACAGCACCGTCGAGCAGGGCATGATCGACACCTTCCGGGTCATGCTGCGGGACAACAACCCCGACCGGAACTACCACTTCAGGCCGCCTGAACACGAGTGTGACATCGGTGAATACAACCGCATCTTCGGCTACGTCTGGACCGATGCGGAGCTGAAAATCTACATGGACCGGGCTCTGGACTGGTGGAATATGTTCCCGCCCAGGACCAGCATCTCGGACCTTGACTGCTTGATGAACGGCAGCGGCGATTGGGCCACTGCCATCTACTACGGGGCCATGAGCCACGCCCTGATGGCTCTCGCCATCAACTGGGTTCACGAGGAGTTCGATTATTCTATCGGTGGGGTTTCCCTCTCCATCGAGAAGTCGAGCAAGTACGAGTCGTTGAAGTCGAATGCTGAGGGTCAGTTCGACAAGGCCACTGAGGCGAAGCAACGGACGGTCAAGTTCATCAGGGGACTTCAGCAACCCCGATACGGAATGGGCATACGGTCAGCTTTTGGTCCCGCAGTCGGAAAAGGCATTTTGAGCCCAAGGAACTTCTTATGATCGTCACCATCGGACCAGAAGGTCGGAACAAAAGCTGGCAAGGGATTTCCGTGAAACCATCCCCTGTTCTGGGTGCGGTAAGGATGCTTTGTTCGCTTTCGCTGCCCATGAAGGGCTGGACGCGAAGGACAAGGGTGACCAGCTCCGGGTGACGGATCTTCACCTGTCGAAAGGGCGGGGGAAGGGGATGTGGGTTCACGACCTTTGTGCGGTTGCCGTGTACTTTTGCCCTGAGTGTATGGACGCTACAGCGGTGCTGGATCAGGGGTGACTATTGGGTCTTCCTCAGTAGGGGAACGAGGTATTTTCGCATCTCTGGGTTCTGGTTGGCCAGCCGAATGACAGATTCTCTGAGGGTCGCTTCCTTGTAGGGGGCTCTCCAGTCAACCTTGGCATCATTGAGGGTTTTGGCAGCCTCGGGTACTTGCTTCCTATGGATCACGGGCATCTGCTTGCGGTCGGGAGCCCATGACGGCACCGTTTTGTTCACGTTCTTCACGGCGTCCGACATCTTGGTGATGCCGTCTTCGACAGAGCCCCACTTGTCCTTTAGGGCTTTCTTCACGGAGCTGGCCGCAAGGGGGTACTTACCTGTGATTCCCTTATCCACGAATTTTTCAAGGATGGTTCTGACTTTTTTGGGGGTGAAGTCCGAGAGATTCCCCTTGCCAGGATTCCCATTGCGGACCCCAAAGACGCCCTTGCTGACGATGTTCAGCACCCGGAGAAGGTCTGGTCCCTTGATGTCTGCTTTGTAGCCACCGACCTCGCCCCCACCTGCAAGAATAGTCCCCGCCCAACGATGGTGGCCGTCGAGGATGTGGTTGTCCGATGAGATCAGGGCACCCAGGTCTCCGCCGACTTTGCCTTTGTTGAGCATATGGACGGCTATTTCAACAGCATCACCCAAAACCATGGTGGTCTGAGAGGGTTTGAGACTCTTGGCGTCTAGGCTGACCTTGGACACGTTGACTTTGTCCTCGGATGTTCCTGAGTCCACAATCATCTTGGCGATGGCGGGGTCTACATTGTCGAGTTTGTCGGCCTTCTCGAATTGTTCCTCGAACTTTTTCTTACCGGCCATGCTTTCCTCCGATGCCTACATTACCCTGGGGTATAGGCCGGGTATGGTGCCCAAGAACCCCCTGAGAGGAGATGCACCATGAAAGCCG
>Ga0307992_1000399_pt1 | contig 27961 bp, 39 predicted proteins | sample EllFjometagen133_FD_203162 | JGI IMG/M metagenome (GOLD analysis project Ga0307992, IMG submission 203162) | Marine microbial communities from Ellis Fjord, Antarctic Ocean - #133 | ecosystem: Environmental > Aquatic > Marine > Unclassified | place: Southern Ocean | collected 2014-10-08
ATTCAATTGTTTTTACATATGAATGGCCAATTGAGTTAAAGCCGTTTTATATCTGGCCCAAGGACGAGAAAAAAAGAGTTTCAGGAGGATTTGATGCTATTTATGGAGGATTGGAAATTTCTTCTGGGGGACAGAGAGTTCATATTGCAGATATTTTGATAAAACAACTTCAATCAAAGAAACTAAATCCTGATGATTTTAAGTGGTATGTTGATGCTTTTAGATTTGGAGCTCCAATGCATGCAGGTTGGAGTATTGGCTTGGAAAGATTAACACAAGCTATTTGTAATTTGGATAATATTAGAGAAGCTACTTTGTTTACTAGAGATAGAACGAGGTTAACACCATGAAATTCATGTCAATTCAGGAAGCAATAAAAAAAGGAAAAAGTGAAGTAGCTGTGAGAGGTTGGGTATATAGGGAAAGGGGCTCAAATAAATTTAAATTTATTATTTTGAGAGATTCTACAAATATTGTTCAGTGTGTTTTGAAAAAAGAAAAATTTGAAAAACAGTGGGAAGACATAGACAAACTTCAAATAGAAAGTTCTGTGGAAATTTTTGGAAAAATAAGAAAAGATAAGCGCGCTATTACAGATTATGAAATTCTTGTAAATAAAATTAATATAATTGGTTTGTCAGATGAATTTCCTATACAAAAGGATTTGAATGAAGAGTTGTTGGGTGATAGAAGGCATTTATGGTTGAGAAGCCAAAAAATGACTGCCATTATGAAAATAAGAAGCACGGTTATAGGTGCTTTGCATGAATATTTTAGAAGCAAGGGATTTTATGAATTTCAAAGTCCTGTAATTATCCCAGGAGGAGCTGAAGAAGGGCCAACTCTTTTTGAAATGAATTATTTTGGAAAGAAAATGTATCTTACTCAGACATGGCAACTTTATGCTGAATCTGCAATATATGCCTTAGAAAAAGTATATTGTGTAGCTCCAAGTTTTAGGGCCGAGAAATCAAAAACTTCTCGTCATTTGACTGAATATTGGCATACTGAAATGGAAGTTGCTTGGGCAGATTTGAATGAGATAATGAATTATGCTGAAGAAATGGTAAAATATGCTATAAAAAAAGTTTTAAATGAAAATAAAAATGAACTTAAAATATTGGAACGAGATATTAAGAAATTAGAACCTTCATTAAAGAAGAAATTTCCCCATATTACATATGATAAGGCTCTTGAACTGCTAAAGAATAAAAAGAAAATTAAAATTTCTTGGGGCAAGGATTTGAGAACAGTAGAAGAAGAGAAACTCATGGAACTTTATGATACTCCTGTTTTTGTTACACATTATCCAAAGGAAATAATGGCTTTTTACAAACCAAGAGATTTGGATAATCTTAAAACAGCGAGATGTTTTGATTTGTTGGCTCCTGAGAAAAATGGTGAATTAGTAGGTGGTAGTGAGAGAGACACTAACATTGAAGAGCTGAAGAAATCTCTTAAAGCAAAAGGAGAAAAATTAAAGGATTATTCTTATTATTTTGATATTAATGAACATGGAGCTGTGCCTCATGGGGGATATGGTTTGGGAACAGAAAGACTAGTAAAATGGATTTGTGGTTTGGATTCTATAAAAGATGCAATTGCTTTTCCAAGAACTGTGAGCAGAACTAGTCCTTAGATCTTTAAACATTGAATAATCACAATAATCCTTAAATAATCCTCTTAATTTTTGTTTTTATGTATGATAAAAATCAAGTCCATTATATTACTGCTACTGTTATTCTTGTGAATAAGGATGGAAAATATCTGATTGCTAAAAGAGCTGATTGGGAGAAAGCTTTTCCTGGGAAATGGACTGTTCCAGGTGGAAAGTTAGAAGTTTTAGATTATGCTTTAAGGCAGAAAGATACTTCTGAACATTGGTATAATATTGTTGAAAATTTGTGTAAAAAGGAAGTTATGGAAGAAGTTGGTTTGGAATTTAAAAATCTTAATTATGTTACGAGTTTGGTTTATATAAGGCCAGATAATATTCCTTCTTTGATAATAAGTTTATGGGCAGAATCTGTTGGAGAAGTAATTAAACTTTGTTCTGCTTTGACAGAATATAAATGGGTAAATTTGGAAGAAGCAAAAAATTATGATTTAATTGACGGAATTTATGAGGAATTGGAAATCTTAGATAAGAAATTAAGAACAGGACAAAATCAAGAATGGGAAAAACATTATTAAAAGCTTAAAAACTCTTCGCTGTTTTTTATTTTATGGATATTGACGGAATTGAAATTAAGTGGTTGGGGAATTCTGGTTTTTTAATTAAAAATTCTCAAATAATTTATATAGATCCTTATAATATTAAAGAAGGGCTTGAAAAAGCAGATTTGGTTTTGTTGACGCATAGTCACTATGATCATTGCAGTGTTGCTGACATTGAGAAAATTATTAAGGAGGGGACGCGGATTGTTTTGACTGCTGATTGCCAAAGCAAGATTGTGCGGTTTAATGTGCCAATTAAGTTGGAGGTTGTTGAGCCAGGGCAGGAGCTTGTTTTTGGGAGCACGAAAATTTCTGTTTTGCCTGCATATAATATTGACAAACTTTTTCATTCTAAAGAGGAGTCCTGGGTAGGTTATCTTTTGAAGATGAATCATCTATTGATTTATCATGCAGGAGATACAGATGTTATTCCAGAGATGCAGAAACTTACTGGGTATAAACAACATGGTAAGAAATTAATTGCGTTGCTTCCAGTTGGGGGAAGGTTTACAATGAGCGCAGAAGAAGCTGTTGAGGCGGCGAAGTTAATTAAGCCTGATTTAGCAATTCCAATGCATTATGGGAGTATTGTTGGAACTGAAGAAGATGCAAAGGAATTTTGTGAGATGTGTGAAGAAGAGGGGATTAAAACAAAGATTTTGGAGAAGAATTAAAAAGTTTGATTGTTTAATTTTTTTATGAATTCCTTCCAAAAAAGAAAAAAAGCTACATTATCTAAGATAGATAAATCTTCTAAGAAATCTTGGGATGAGAAAGTTGTTAGTTTGTGTAAAAAAATAAATTTACTTGAAAATTTTTACACAACCTCTTCATGTTCCGGAAGAATTGTTTTAATTATTGATAATACAAAAAAAAGTCCTGGGCTTTTTATAAAAGTTTGGCATGAAAAGATAAATTTTGAACAATTAAAAAAGAATCTTAATGAGATTAATAAAAATGGCACAGTCAAATTTAAACAAGAACCTTGTATTCTTCATGTTGCTTGCAGGAATTTATGTGATGCTCAAAAATTATTAGATAAAGCAAAACTGGCTGGCTGGAAAAAATCAGGGATAATTGCTTCTAAGAATAGGTTTGTTGTTGAATTAAACAGCACAGAAAAGTTAGAATTTCCGATAATCAAGAATTCTAAAACTTTAGTTGATAATGAATTTTTAAAGATTATTGTGAAAAAGAGCAATGAGAATCTGAAAAAGAGCTGGAAGAAGATTGAGAAATTGAAAAATATCTTATAGGTTGTAGAATATAAAATTATTTAAATGAGAATAAGTTTCTTTTTTTATAATATTAATTTACTTGGCGGTTGTTAATATTGTACTGTATGCATACAGAGGTGTTCCTCTTATTTCTTTGATGTTAGTTGGAAGTATGCCAACTATTTAAACTTTTCGTAGAAAAGTTAGATATAAATACAAGGAGGTAAAAAATATGGTGTTAGATTTTGCAAAAGAAGCAATCGAAAATACAACTTCACACAGCATTAATTTTGATGATTTAAGAGCTGGTAAAGCAAACATAAAAGTTCTTGGTGTTGGAGGTTGTGGTGGAAATGCAGTAACATGGCTTTTCAATAAAGGTATTAGTGGTGCGACAATTTATGCAGCAAATACAGATGCTCTTCATTTAAGTGTTACAAAAGCTGATGAGAAACTTCTTATTGGAAGAGAATTGACAAGAGGTTTAGGTGCTGGAGGACGTCCTCAAACTGGAAGAGAGGCTGCGAAAGAAGCAATTGTTGATATTAAGAAAGCAGTTGGACAGGCAGACATGGTTTTTGTTGTTGCTGGTTTAGGTGGTGGGACAGGAACAGGTGCAGCACCTGTAATTGCGCAGTTGGCAAAAGAGACTGGTGCAGTTGTGATAGCTGTTGTAACAATGCCCTTTGAATCAGAAAGAGCAAGGATTGACAAAGCTGAGTTTGGTTTACAAGAACTGAGAGATGTGACTGATACATGTATAGTTCTTGATAATAATAGACTTGTTGATATTGCTGGACAGTTGCCTATTGAACAAGCTTTTGCTGTTGCTAATGAATTAATTAGTACTATGATTAAGGGAATTGTTGAGACAATTACTTTACCTAGTTTGATTAATTTAGATTATGCCGATGTCTCTGCAATTATGAAAGGTGGCGGTGTTGCTGTTATTGGAATTGGTGAATCAGATACAGCGGATCGTATAACAGAATCTGTAAAGCAAGCCTTGACTCATCCTCTACTTGATGTGGATTATCGAGGTGCTAATGGAGCTTTAATACATATAACAGGTGGTCCTGATTTGAAGCTTGAGGAATTTGATATGATTGGAAAAATTGTTTCTGAGAATTTAAGTCCTGATGCACAAGTTATTATTGGTGCGAGAATCAGCAAGGATTTTGTTGGTAAAGTGCGGGTGATAACTATTATGACTGGTGTAAAGTCACCTTATGTTTTGGGAAGATCTGCTGAAGAGCAAGCACTTCCTATGGCTAAAGAAATATCTGATTTAGGTATAGAATTTTTAAGATAGTTTTTATTAATGCCCTGAGGAAACTCAGGGTTTTTTGTTTTTTAGAAATATTTATAAATTAAGAAACCATTTTGTTTTAATGGTAAAAGAGGTTCAAAAAAAAGTTTCTCAATCAAAGCAAGTTGTCCAAAAACAGAATTTTCAAAAACCAGAAGTTCAATTAGAATCTGTTATTATTAAAAAAGTTGGAGTTCTTTCTCTTGCGAATGTATTTGCTATTTTAAATTTGTTTTTTGGACTTCTTATTGGGATTTTAATAACATTAGTTTCATTCTTTTTTCCTGAGTTATTGAATATTAAAGGAGATTTTTCTTTTATAGTTGGTCCTTTTTCTATAATTATTTTTCCAATTGTTTTAGGAATTATGGGGTGGTTTTCAGGTCTTATATCAGGTTTATTTTATAATCTTACAGCAAAGATAACTAAAGGAATTGTTTTGTATTCTTAGAAGAATTAATTTTTAAACATCTAATTTTTGAATCTTGTTCATTTTTTTATTTTCATATTTGTCAAAATAAAGAATTTGATTAAAATCTATTTTTCTTGAATTTTTTGTTTTTCCATATTCATAACCAATAGGCAATATTGCTTCAACATCAATGTTTTCTGGAATTTGTAAAGCTCTTTTTACTTGTTCTTCAACAAAATATCCAATCCAGCAGGTTGATAGTTTTGATTCTTGTATTTTTAGTAGAAAGTTTTGTATTGCTGCTCCTGCTTGTTGTCTGCAGTATTTTTTTCCTTGTTCTTCGTAAGAATTAATTGTTCTTACAGGATTTGTGCAAACAACTACGACATATTGTGCTTGAGCAATAAAATATTGTTGTGCTGCGTCTGCGAGTTTTTGGATTTTTTCCTTGTCGCTAACAACAATGAATTTTAAACTAAATATGTTTCCTGCCATTGGAGCATATCTTGCAGAATCAATACACTCTATAATATCTCGCCAGTCTGGTTTTTTAGAAGTAAATCTTCTTATACTATGGCGGTTTTGGATGGTTTTGTCAAGGTTCATAGTTGAATAAAGAGAGTTTGGTTAATAAATGTTTTTGATTAGCAAACTTTAAAAGTAAAAATCTTTTAATTCTATTATGTCTCCGTGGCTCAGTTGGTAGAGCGATCGGCTGTTAACCGATAGGTCGTAGGTTCGAGTCCTACCGGAGACGTATTATTTTTGAATAATTATTATTTCTTTATGTACAAGATTAGATTTTTTTATTGGAAAATGAATTTGTTGTTTTTTTGATTTATTGAACTTATTGTAAAAAAAGATTTTTGATGAAATAATTATCTTCTTAAAAAAGTTTAAATTTTCCCAATTAATATCAAACCAATTTTTTTCAAATTCCTTTATTTTTATTTTTCTAGTCTTATTTAATTCTGGATCTACAATGAAAATATTACTTTTATCAAGACCTTTTATAACAGAATAATGGCTTGCACCCTCTGGACTAAACCACCCAATAATAGGGGGAATCTTTTTTGATAACAGTTTTCTTATTTCATTAATAGAAGAATTTGTTTTATACTTGGCTTTTAAATTAAAGTCTTTAGAGACTTTAATTATCTTTTTATTTTTTGTTCCTGTTAAATATGTTGAACTCAATATCTTTTTTAATTCCTCTTGATTCTTGTTTATTCCATAATATTTAAGGACAATTGAGAGAGATGCTGGGCCACACATCCTCTTTTTTTGTTTTATTGGTTTTATGTTAAGCATCATTTTATTTATTGTTTTAATCCTAAATCAACAGGTTCTTTGACTTGGTGTTTTTCTAAGAAGTTGTAAACATTAGATTGTTTTGAACCTTTAATTATTGAGATAATTGCGTCTTGAGCGTTTTCAATGTATTCTGGTTCGCCGATTATTCCAATATAATTATCTTTTAGTTCAAAGTTGCATTTTGTTAAATCATACAGGGTCTTTAGTGTTTTTCCTTTTGTTCCAATTATTCTTGCTCTGATTCTTTGAAAGTCTTTTCTTTTTGTGTAGTCCTTTATGTTTAGAATTTCAAAAGTGCAGTCTTGTTCTTTTATTAAAATAGCATTTGAAAATGGAAATCCAAAATTTAAAGCATCAATAACTTTTTCTGCAACATATTCATCTTCTGGTTTTCCTTCAATAGAAACTTCTTTGCCCCTATTTGTTATTTTTACATTCAAGAGCTTTTCAAGTTGTTTTTTGTTTTTTGTTATTCTTGGGAGTTTTTCACAGATTATTATTTTCATAATTAATGAATGAGGAGAGAAGTTAAAAGGTTTTTGATTTGTTAATATGCTCTTGAAATTAAATATGTAAATATTAATAAATTCTTATAGTTTAAGATGGGAAGTTTATCAGAGGAAGTGATACATACTAGCCTAATAATTTTGAGTATGGTGGAGGTATCTTGCAAAAAAGAAGGACTTGATTTTAGAAAGATATGGTGGGTATTTTAACAAACTAGCTGAGGGAAATGTTCCTAGACAAACTTCAATAGGTCGTGAAAATCCTTTTAGATATTCCAGAGATCAAACTTTTTTTAAAACTCAACTTTTTCTGTTTCTAAGAATTTGTTTTTTTTCAACCATTCAATTTGGTTTATACGATATTTGAATAGCACATCTCCTTTCTTATTATCAAGCTCCCATGGTTCTATAATAACTACATCATTTGGACGAAGCCACAATTTTCTCCTTAATCTTCCAGGAACTCTGCAGATTCTTGATTTTCCGTCTAAACAATTTACCATCATTTTATTTCCTCCAAGCCTTTGTTCTATAATTCCGATTATTTCTTTTCCTTTTGGAAGTGGTGCCCTCATAATTCTTGGTTCGTCTGGATTTGGTAGGAATTTTTTTGGTTTCATAATCAACAAAACCTAAGCGGTTTTTTTGGATTTCCCTTCCTGTTCCGTGCAGCGATTTTTTCAAGAGCCTCCGATGAAAATCGCGTAGGAAGAATATCCTTTAATTTAATTATTTTGAATTTCATATTGAAAGAAGATGGAATTGTTTTATAAATTTATAGCAAAACTAAGGCAAAAGGAACATTCTGGATTTTTTTAATTCCTTCCTTTGTGATAATTCCTGTTTTTAGTGCGCAATTCACAGATTTTTTCCCTATAATATTAAAAGTTGCGTCTTCTTCAGACATTTTTTTAATTATTTCTTTTACTTTTTTTGCTTCGTATCTTTCTCCTTTATAGAAAGATTCTTTACAGTCTAATTGGAATTTTCCTTGTTCAAACTTTCTTCCGATTAAATTAGAATCACAAATAGCAATTATATCTCTATATGTATTATGAATTTTAACAAACATAGAAAAAATAAAAAATAAGAATTAATAAATCTTGTTAAAACCCTTTTTTAGCGTCTCCAGATGCAATTGCTTTTTCTGCGTTCTCTTTAGATAACATTGCAGCCATATTTGTTCCGCATATAGAGCATTTTCCTTTAGCAATATACCCGCCACGCTTTGTTTTGCTGATTACAGGGTCTTTCATTTTAACACCTTTTTTCTTACACTTAACACAATATCCTTCTGTCATATTTTTTTCCTCAGTTTAATTGATTAAAATTCATAAGAATTTTATGACTTCTTTAATGAAGTTTTGTTTTTAAAGGTTTAGTATTTATTTGGTTTAGTATAGAAATTGTTAGAAAAGAAAAAAATTTAAATTTTAGAACGGACAGAGTGCTTTGCTCCACAAGCAAGGCAACGAATAAATGTTAGTCTGCCTTCTTTTGTTAATTTTGTATCTGGTTTTTTACATTCTTTACATAGAACAAATTCTTTTACATATTGTTCTATTTTTTGATTTATTTTTGCACTTGAGACTTTTATATTTAAGATTAATCTGTCTTCTTCTTGTTGTCCTGATGCTGCGAGTTCTTTTAAGAGAAATTTTTGAAGGTGTTCAGGTTTTCTTCTTAGATAAGAAGCAATTTGCAGAAAGTTCGTTAAGATAGTTTTTTTCCCTTCAAAATGCCCTTTTATTTTTGGAATTTCAAATCTTTTAGTAGTATTGTCAACCTGTTTTACTTTTTCATATGCTTGTTCAAGTAGTTCTTCATAATCTGCCATATTTTAATTGTAGTAGAAGACTTTATAAAATGTTTTGTCTTTTATTTTTTATGAGTTTAAAGAATATTATTCTTGGAATTGCAATTGTTATTTTGACGATTTTTGTGACTGTTAATGGTATTAGTGTTTTTTATCCTAAGGTTGAGTATAATAATTTTTGTGATGAGTCTAAATCAGTTGAAATAATTAATACCCCTGAACAATGTATTGATGTTGGAGGCAAGTGGACTTCGCAAGAAAGAATTTGTAGTGAAGTGCCGTGTGCGCAAGGATATTGTGATAGGGCTTTTACTTGTAGGAGTGAATATAATGATGCTTGTGAATTAAGAGCGAAAAAAGTTTTTTATGTTGCTTTGCCTTTAGGAATTTTGATTTTGTTAATTGGAGGATTTCTTTTTTATCTTGAATCTGTTGGTGCAGGACTAATGGGAGGAGGGGTTGGAACAATTGTTTATGGTGCTGGAAATTATTGGCAATATGGAGGAGAATTATTTAGATTTATAATTTCATTGTTGGGTTTAGTTGCAGTTATATTCTTGGCTTATTGGTTTAATAAGAAGTTTGGGAAGAAGAAATAATTTTTTTTTGCATATAAAGTTTTATAAAAAAGTGATTCTATAATTTTTTATGGAAAAATATGAAAAAGCTTTAGAAGAGGAATTAGATGGGGTTGTAGTGGAAGCATTGCCTGATTTTCTAAGAGAATTTTTTGGAAAGAGGTTTCAAATAATTAAATATGAAAAAGGAGTGGAGATGAGAAAGGGTTGGCCTAAATCAAAGGTAGTTGCTAAGGTGAATGTAGTGGAGGGAGAAATTTATGTTGATGAAAGATATAGGCATGATATGGAGAGATTTAGAGATTTTTATGAAAATTCAACAGGAGATGATTTTAGAGTAATTTATGAATCTGATAAATAGTTTTGTTTATTCTTAATCACCCTAAATATCTAACTTTTCCAGGACGAGGTTCAAATATAATTCCTTCTTCTAATAGTTTTTTGACTTCTTGATTTATAATTGTTGGAGAGATATCTCTTAGGTTCATAATTATTTTGTCCATTTCAATTCCCCCTTCTTCTTCTGCCATTTTTATTGTGTTGAGTATTTTGTCTTTGACTGCGACAATTTGGTTTCTTCCTATAGGGTCTGCAGCTGTTCTGTTTTTTTCTTTTTCAATTTCAAGTTTTCTAATAAGGAGGTATTTTGGGTCTTGTTCTTTTATTATTTCTGGTTGGATGTAAGTTTCGTTGTTCCAGTTTCTTAAAAGGCCTATAACTAAAACAGTTTGTCCTTGTGAAACTTCTTTGAATTTTTCTACATCGTCTCCAAAGAATTTTAATTTTATTTGGCCTGAACCATCATCAAAAGTTAATGAAGTGAATTTTGTTTCACCTTCGCTGTTGTATTTATCAACAATATTTCCGATTACATTTACTCTGACAATTTTTTTATTTCCTAATTCAAGGTTTGAAAATCTTTCTCCTTCTATTATTGGTTTTCCCATTAAGATGTCTCCAATTCTTAATTTAAATGCAATGTTTCGTTTGAATTGTTGTTGTTCGGTCATAGTTAGTAAAACAAATTTTTAGTTTATAAGTTTTTATGGGGTGGAATGTAATTTTCTACATCTTCTGCACATATCCCCTTCTTGGTTTGAAAATAATGCTGTTTTTTACAAGTTCTGTGATTGCGTCTTCTAATTCTGTTTTGGTTAATTTGTCTCCAATTTCTTTTTCAATTTCTTCAATAGGAATTAATTTTCCCATTTTATCTTCAAGTTCTGTTATTAAATCTCTAACAATAAACACTTTGTTTCTTTGAGAAGCTGTTCTACCTAAAGTAATTTTATCAATGTCAAAAGTTTTTGATTCATAATCATAACCTACTTGAGTCAAATAATATTTTATGATTCCAATTGCTATTTGAGCATCTTCTTTTGTAACTATCTCTTTTAGTTTTACTTTTGCTGATGCTTCAGATAATCTGATGAGTGCTTGCAACTGCCTTGCTGAAATTGGGATAGGTCTTGTTGCACTATCTGATGAAACAGGTTTGTTTCTTAAGTCAACATAGAATTTTTTTATTTCTGCAACTGCTTCGTCGCTTAATTGTGGTTTTATTCTTTGTTTGGAATAAGCAATATATTTTCTAAAAATTTCCCTTGGAATAAGCATTGTTTCTCCTTGTTTTCTATGCTCTGATAAAACATGGCTTGCAATTCTGCTATCTTTTTCTTTATCTGGTAAATCTCTTAAAGTAAATATAACATCAAACCTGTTGATTAGTGTTGGAGGCAAGTCAATTTGTTGGGCGATTGATTGATATGGGTCAAATCTTCCGAATTTTGGATTTGCTGCTGCGAGGACAGAAGTTTCGCTTTTAAGTGTTGCTTGCACATTAGCTTTTGAAATTGTTACTGTTTGTTGTTCCATTGCTTCGTGCATTGCGCTTCTATCGCTTGGGTCCATTTTTTCTAATTCATCTATGCAAACAAGTCCTTTGTTTGATAATACCATTGCTCCTGCTTCTAAACTCCATCCTCTTAGATACTCGTCTCTTACTACAGTTGCTGTTAGTCCTGCTCCTGAGGCTGATTTACCTACAACATACCTTCCTTTTGGGGAGATATTTGCCATGAATCCCAAGGTTACTGATTTTGCCACACCTGGATCACCTATTAATAAAATATGAATATCTCCTCTGCTTTTTTGCCCGTCAGCGTAAACTTTTTGCACACCTGAAAATAATTGTAATACTAAAGATCTTTTTATTTCTTCATAACCCCAAACACTAGGAGTAATACTTCTTGCTAATTTTTCAAATATTTCTGGGTCTTCTGATAATTCTAAAATTTGTCTTTCATCTTCATCATTTATATCTAATTCTTCAAAAGTTTCTTCTAACGGAATTATATTGTTTACTTCAATTGCCAAGGCAAATCTTGTTGACAAACCTCCTGTTGACAATGGCACAGGAACTTCTTTTAAGACGCCGATGATTTTTATTCGTGCACCAGGAGTTGTTTTTTCTTCCATTCGCGGTTCAACTAAATCTTCTTTTACAAAAGTATCAATTCTTTTTGGCTGTTCTCCTCCTAAAAGAGATTCAGGTGATTCTTCAATTACTAATCTTTGAGTGTCAACCATTTCCTTTGAAAGCAATTTAAATCCACCTCTTCTTCCGCAAGAGCATCTGGCTGGTTCTCTGAATTTTTTTTCAATTTGCAAAACAGATATAATTGTTCCACAACTTGGACACTCAAATTTTGCATTAACAACTTGGGGCAAGACATCTGAAGCTTGACGAATAATCCCTTCTATAACAATTAATTCGTTTAGGTGCTTTGAACGAATGTTCCTTATTTTCATTTCTTGTATTTTTGGCAAATTTTTCAATCTTACTCTGGCATTTTTTACAAGACCTGATTCTTCAACAGCTAATTCAATAAGACCTATAGTTTCTTCTGGATTTGAAAGTATTTCATCTGCAAGTTTGTTTGAGAATTCTGTTAATTTAATAAAATCCAAGTAAATAACATTATCTGCTTTTTTTAATGATTCTCCTAATTCTTTTTTATAAGATTCAAAGAAATTTTTTGCTTCAATTATTAATTCCTCGTTTTTTGGTCTTGGTTGTTTTTCCTCTTCCATATCCAGAAAAAGCAGTGAGAGTTTTTATAGATTTATGTGGATTATTAAGTAGTTTTAAGAAAATTAGAATTATTTTTTAGGAGTAAAATTACTTTTTATAATTCTTCAATGCTTGTTTGACATTTTTTAAAAGCTGTTTCATGCTGTCTTCAAGTTGTGCTTTGTTTTTTGTTCCTGTGCAAACAAGTTTTCCATTACTAAAAAGTAGGAATGTTGCATTTGGTTCTATTAATTTGTAGACAAGACCTGGAAATTGTTCTGGTTCATATTCTGTATTTTGCATTTCTAGTGCTAAAAAGTTTAAATTGAGTTTAAGATTGATTGTGCCTGAAGCAACAATGTTTTGAACAGTTATTACTGGTTTTATTGTTACGTTGACATTTATTTTTCTTAATTGTTTTATTACTGCTTCAATTACTTGTCTTACTTGGGAAACTGATTTTGTTCCTGTGCAAACAAGATTTCCTGAAGAAAAAACAAGAACAGCTGATTTTGGTTCTTTGACTCTTAAGACTAATCCTGGAAATGTTTCAGGATTATATTCTGTGTTTGGTTGTGTTCTTGCTAATTTTGTTAAAGGTATTGGTTTTCCTAAAGAGGTTGTAGCAACGATGTTTTGAATTTTATAATTGCTTTTGGGTTTTTGTCCTACCATATTTTGTTTTTAAATGAAAATTAGTTTATAAATTTACCCAAACTTCCAATTCCTCTTTTGTTTTTCAAAGTCCTTTTTTATTTCACTTAAGTTTGCTATTTCTGAAAGTGGTTTGTCTAATCTAAGTGCAGTAAATCTTGGGAATCTTAAAGCAAAACCAGAATCATAGTTTTGGGACTTTTGTATTTCTTGATAAGTTACTGCGACGACAATTTTTGGTTTTATTTCAACACTTTTTCCTTTTTCTTTTTTGATTAATGGTTTGAGCAGTTTTGTTAATTCCTCAAATGAAATTCCTTGTTCAGATTTTTCTTTGATGCCTGTTCCAACTTTTCCAATTTCTAAATATTTTTCATCTTTTTTACATGAAAGTATAAAACTTGATAACCAACCACTTCTTTTTCCTGTTCCATATTCTGCACCAGTTATTACTAAATCTAAATCTTTTTCTTCAGGTTTTATTTTTATCATATTGCCAACTCGTCTTCCTGGTTTGTATGGAGATTTTATATTTTTCATCATAATTCCTTCTTGATTATTTTTTAAGGCTTCTTTGTAGAATTCTTTTGCTTTTTTTTCATTACTGGTTGTGATTTGCTTTGCACAGATTATTTTGTAAGGATGATTCTCCACTATCTTTTTTATTATTAATGTTCTTTTTTCAAAAGGTTCATCTAATTGGGATTTTCCATTATAATGAAGTATGTCAAAAACATTTACTTCTACAGGAAGTTTATTTTGTAATTTTTCAATATTGTGCTTTCTTCTAATTCTTTGGCTAATGTCTTGAAAAACTTTGTACTCTTTTGTTTTTTTATCAAAACCAACAGCTTCTGAATCCAAAATAAATGATTTTCCTTTAACATATTTATTTATGTATTCCACAATTTCTGGAAATTGTTTTGTGACATTTTCTAAACTTCTTGTAAATAATTTTATTCCTTCTGAATTTTTATGGATAAGAAGTCTGAAACCATCGTATTTGTATTCTATTGCGCAAGGCTGGCCGACTTCTTTAAATCCTTCTTTAATCGTATTTACTTTTTGAGCCAACATTGCTTTGATTGGTTTTCCAACTTGGAGTTGCACTTTTTCTAATTCTTTTATTTTGCCTTTTTTAGCAATGTCAAAAACTTCTGCAATATCATTTGATTTATCAATGGCTCTTTGGATTATTTCAGAATCATGTTTGTTTCCATCAAAAAATGCAGAAGAGAGTGCTTTTCTTATTGTGCTTTCTTGAACACCAATTCTTAAATCTCCGATTAATGTTCTGATTAAATATTTTGCTTCTAAAGGTTCCGCAGAAGTCAAAAGTTCTGTAATTAGTGCTAGTTTTTTATTTACTGTTCCTTTACCTTCTAATTCAGGAAGTTTTCTTAGGTTCTCTAAAACTTTTTTAGTTGTTACAATATGTGAATGAAGTGTTGATTGTTTTTTGTGCAAAGTGAATTTTTCAGATGTTTTCCCTAAATCTCCGACAGTTTTCCATTCTTGGATTATTTTTTTTGGATTTGTTCCTGTTGCTTTTGAAATAGATTTTATTGCTAACTGGTTGCTTATACCAATTCTTCTTTCATCATATTCTGGATAAATGTCTCCTTGTAATAAATACATTATTTCATTGTCTTCATCTGAAATGTGTTTAAGAAATTTAGAAAGTATTTTTGTTTTTTCAAGTCTTTTTGTTGTCGAAGATAATTCTTCATAAAGTTGTGCGAGTTTGAGATAGTTCATTTTATTTTTAACCATCCGTAGATTGTCACAATTATGTAAACTGCTTGAAGAATTATAAAAATTAGGTCTTTTATATAAATGCTATAAATTTCTAATAAAATTCCTCCTAATAAGAGAAAAGTAAAAATTGTTTTTCTTTTTCTTGATTTTTTTGTCAACAAAAAAGTTCCATTTATTATAAAGATTAATCCTAGTGCACCAATTATTTGAAAGATATTCATCACCATATTTATTTTAAGAAGAAGGTGTTTTTAAGATTATTTCTTCCAAAACTTGTCCCCTTCTTTTTCCATTTTTTCAAGTCTAGTATAATAATCTGGGAATTCGTTTAGGTGTGCTAATGCGATTTTGCCTGTTGTTAATGGGTCGTCGTCTGTGACATTTGTGTTGGAATTAATAGTTCCGTGTTCAAGTTCAACATCCATCCCCATACGAAATTGTTCAACATCAAATTTGCCCCACTTGATTCCTATTTTTTCACCAATTTCTTTTGCCTCTTTTTTTGTGAAATGTTTTTCGTTGTGTGTCATAAAATAAAAAAAGAAGAAATGTTTTATATAGTTTTTGGGAGAAGAATTAAATTTTACTTTCAACTTCTTTAGCAAGCTCTTTTAAGAATTCGTAGTCTGTTGAAGAACCGCCATTAGTAAGTGTAACAAAAATATCTTTTTTATAAAACTCAATCTGATAGTCTCTTAATCCCCAAACCTCGTCAGTATATCTTGTTACAAAAGAACCCTCCCCTATTTGAGGATTAGGTAATTCTTCTGCAAGATATCCTTCAAATTCATAAGCCCCTTTTTCTATACCTTTACTAACATTTTCTAGAGGATATCTCGAAATACTTAATTCAATTCTACTTACATCTAAAAGATTTTCTTCATCTCCTTTTAGATATCTAATATTATATCCTTCTATCCATCCTACACTTAAACCAAAGTCTGATACATCTGATTGAGTTCTTGGAGTTCTTTCAACAATTTTATAACCCTCCGGAAAACTCTCTAAAGGTAAAACTAAATTAGAAACATCCCCACTATATGTTTTAGGTTTAGAAGAGATATCAATTGATGTAGATTGGTTAAAGAAAATAAAATATCCTGCAATTAAAATAATAATTGCTACTACTGAGCCAATTAAGATTTTTTTATCCATAGATAAATAAAGAAAAAACTTCTTTAAAAACTTTTCTTTCCTTGTTTATAATTTGCTAATAGATTGTTGAATTTGTTTCTTAAATTAATTTGTATATAGATTGCTATGGAATTGCTAAAAGCAATAGGTTTTATTAAAAGAGGAAAAAATCGTAAAGAGATTTTTATTAATTTGGATAAACCGATGATGCCTTCTGAATTAGTAATGAAAATTTACAAGAAAAATAGTAATACTTATTTTAATCTTGTTTCAAGAGCATTGGCAGAGTTAAAAGATAAAAAATTAGTTGAGGTTGTAAATCCAGAAGATAGGACAGGTAGAATTTATAGAAGAACAAAATTAGGGAGAAGAGTTGTTAATGAATTGTAGGGATAATTTTATATATTTCTTTTTTCATGTTTTTACATGAATCAAATTATCAAATCAATTGAACTTACATTGAAAAATAGAAATTGGGTTGTTGCATTAATTGGGTGTTTAACTCTTCCAGACATATGTGGTAAAATTGATGAACCTCAAAACCCCTCTACACTAAGATATGTTAATTGGTTTAATAAATATCTTCAAGATGATTATACTTCAGTTCTCCCAGAAATTGGAAAACATATTTTTCTTACAGGAGATGATTGTTATGCTTTAAGATGTTCTTATATTCATGAAGGAACTACTATAATTGAACACCCAAAAGTTTTAGAAGATTTTAAGTTTATATTACCTAAAAATGGTTCTTTATTTCATCGCAATCAAAAAAATAAAACACTCTATCTTCAAATAGATATATTTTGTAAAGAAATGTTAAATGCAGTCAATAATTGGTTAGAAGATATAAAAATGGATTCAGTTAAACAAAAAAGATTAGTTAAATTATTTAATCTTTATGATTTTCCAACTACTTTTTAGTTATCTCACTTCCCCCGTCTCTTTCCTGCTCTAACAGAAGGTCTTGATTTGTTCATTGGATTTTTACTTCTTAATCCTCTGGATTTTTTTCCTGCAGAGGTTAATCCTCTCATTGCTCTTTTTTTGTTTACAGATTCGCAAATCCAATTTATTGTTTTGTCGTTTTTTATTTCTGGTTTTTGAGGGTCAACACAAATTACTTCATAAAAATAATGAATTCCGTCTTTTCCAATTTCATATGAATTTAATACTACAAGATTTTTATATTTTCTTTCAACTCTTTGTTCTGCAATCCATTTGTAATTCATCTTTAAATTTTTTCGTGTGTGGAGTCTTTTGGACCTTCTACCTTTGTTTGGTCGAGGTCTTTTGTGTCCGCCCCTCTTTAATCTAATTCTTATTACAACAAATCCTTTTTTGTCTTTATAACCTAGGGCCCTTGCTCTATCTAATCTAAGTGGTTTGTCAACTTTTGTGAACACTCCTGATTTTCTCCACGCGATCATTCTTTCTCGAAGAGTTTTTTTGTCAGGTTTTTTCCATGCTTGCCTTAGATAATGATAAAGTCCTTTTACTCCTTTTGGATTTTCCTTTAATTTTTCTTCTGCCATGAAATGTTGAGAGAATTTTAATTTTTAAAGGTTTTGGGGTTTAACAAAACTTATAAATAACTTAATTGTATAAATTTTATATGAGCCTGTAGCTCAGCCTGGTAGAGCACTACTCTGATAAATACGAACGAGTTCGTTTATTCCGATTGATATATAATTCAGAAAGGTAGGGGTCCACGGTTCAAATCCGTGCAGGCTCATATGATTTGAAGCGCTTGCGGTTTCGTTTGAAACTGAAATTTCGGACGACGGAGAGTTTTGAAAAAACAACCCACAAATCCGTGCAGGCTCATATTTAGATTTAATTCTTAATCTCTAATTCAAGGATTAATTTTTTATTTAGAAATTTATAATCTATTATTGGAAGGTTTATTGGGATTATTTTGAAGTAAGCTGTTTTGTTTGCAATGGCTTTTATTTCTATGCTATTTTCAAGTTGAATTATTGAGACATTATCTATTGAATTTACTCCGGGCATATTAATTTCGTAAATTACTTTATCTGCAAACCTTCTTATATTTGTAATTGGTTCTTTTTTTGGCAAGATTGAGATTTTTTTGAGAGATTCATTTGAAATATTTGGAAGAACTTTTCTCGGTTTTTTGAGAACTTGTCCTTGTTGTGATAATTTTATGTCTTTTGGATTAACTCTTTTACCATTTATTATTAATTCAAAATTTGTTTTTGGAGTGCTGTTTTGATTCTTAAATTCTTTTTGTATTTCATGTTCTAACATTTTTAGTGTTTTTCCTAGAATTCCACTAATTATTTTTCCACCAACTCCTTCGAATAAAGAATTAGAAAATGGTTCAAATTCATTTTTTGTATCTGTTTTTCCTAACACCCCCCATTCTTCTAAGTTCTCATTGAAAGGGCTTCCACAATAAGGGCAAAAATTATAATTGTCGTTTATTTTTTTATTGCAATTTTTGCATTTTCTTTTTTTGAACATAATTAAAATATAACTTTAATTAGTTTAAATAACTTTTTATTTAAGATATAAATATTTTTTTATATGAATTATTTCATTTACTTCTTCATGAATTGTTGGGGCTCCTCCTTTCATGATAATGTCCTTAAATGCTTTTGAAGTTGTGAATTTTTCTGTCTTTTTAATTTCTTTTATTTTTGGAAGCCACCATATAATTGAAGCAGTTCTTGCTAATGCACCAATTATGAATATTAAAATTATTGGTTGTATGAATGAAGTGTGGATAATTTTTATTAAAAATGCTCCTAATGATGCTCCTAAGAAAATTCCAATACCCCAGAACAGGTTATAATAAGAAACTGCAAGCCCTCTTTTTTGATAGCTTACATTATCATATATAAAATTTGTTCCAGATAAATGGATTCCCGCCCACGCAATTCCACTTAATGCTGATGGGATGAAAATTAAGTAAAAGACATTTGAATTTAAAATCCATAATATTGGAATAAAAGGGGTTATTGATGTTGCGATACAGAGGGTTTTATAATTGCCATATTTATCTGCGAATTTTCCCCAGAGTTCCAATACAATTAAAGATAAAGTTGTTCCTGAAAAAATTATTATCATATATAATGTGTATGAAAAATTTAAATTTCTTAGAAGATAAACTACTAATAGTGGACTTGAGATTGCAGTTGTAAAAGTGAAAAATAACTTGAATAAAGAGAATTTCCCGAAGTTGTTTTTATTTGAATTAATTAAAAAATCCCAAAATGAAAAGTAGTAGCCTTTTTTTAATTTTATTTTTGGTTCGTATTGTTTGTGGATAATTTTCAAAGAAATTAGTCTGCTTAAAAGTGCTAATGAGAATAAAATCATAAATCCAAACATTGTCCAATTATTTTTTTTAAAATAATCTAAGAAAAATGCTGCAGAGATTACTAAAACTACTGAGACAAATCCTGATAAAAGATTTCTTTTTGAGAAATATCTTCCTCTATGTTTTTCTTCTATAATATCTCCCATCCATGAAAACCATGATGGATGTCCAAGGTTTCCAGCAATAGTATATATTACAAATGAAAATAAAATTAAAAAAGGAAGTGATTCTAATAAAATTCCCTTATAAAACAGGATGGCTATTGCAATAAATGGTAACCACATTAATGATTCAATTAGGATTGTTTTGAGAAGTATTTTTTTTCTTGTATATTTTTCAGGGAGTCTTGAACCGAACATTTGGCTTAGAGGGCCAGCTAATCCGCTTATAGCACTTATCATTGCGACAATTGATGAACTTGAATTAACTGCTATTGCAAATGGGGAAACATAACTACCACCAAAGGAATTCTTAGCTGAAGCAAAAATTCCTTCTGTAATGCTGTATTTTCTTGCTTTTCTTTTTAATTTTTTTTCTTGCTTTTTATCTATCATCTTTTTAAATTATAAAGAACTTAAATTAATAAATGTTTATGCGTCATTAGTTTAGTGGTAGAATTCAAGCTTCCCAAGTTTGAGATGTGGGTCCAATTCCCACATGGCGCATCACTAACTTTATTAATGTTCTTTCTTTTATCTTTTCGTAGAGTAGGATTTTTTTAGAGAAGATTTAACAAACCAAAAATGACCAAGAAGAAATTTTATATCACAACTGCAATTGATTATGTGAATGCAAAGCCACATATTGGGCATGCATTTGAAAAGGTTTTAGCAGATGCTTTAGCAAGGTGGAAAAGACAAAAAAAGAGTGATGTATTTTTTTTAACAGGGGTTGATGAAAATGCTCAAAAAAATGTTCAAGCTGCAGAAATGGCAGGAATGCCTGTAAAAGAATTTATTGATAGAAATACTGATTTTTTTAAGAAGCTGTGCAAGGAATTAAATATTAGTTATGATAAATTTATTAGGACTACTTCTAAAGAGCATTCTAAAGTTGTTAAGAAGATTTTGAAAAAGATTATTGATAAAGGAGATATTTACAAAGGAGAATATGAAGGAAATTATTGCATTGGATGTGAGGCTTATCTTACTGAGAAAGACCTTGTTGATGGAAAATGTCCTGAGCATAATAAAAAACCAGAGCATAGAAAGGAAGAGGCGTATTTTTTTAAATTAAGCAAATATAAAAATAAGTTGGTTAAGTTTGTAGAGCATTATGTTGTTCCTGAATCAAGGAAAAAGGAGATTCTTTCGAGGTTGGAGGAAGAATTGAGGGATGTATGTATAAGTAGGAAAGAGGCAGATTTGGGAATTGATTTTCCTGATGATAAGAATTTCAAGGTTTGGGTTTGGATAGATGCTTTGATTAATTATATTTCTGGTGCAGAAGAAAAATGGCCGGTAGATATTCATATTGTTGGGAAAGGAATTAATTGGTTTCATTCTGTTATCTGGCCTGCATTGTTAATGTCTGCAGGAATTGAACTTCCAAAAAAACTTTTGGTTCATGGTTATTTGAATGTTAGAGGAAAGAAAATGTCCAAGTCATTAGGAAATGTGATTGACCCTTTTGTGCTTGTGAAAAAATACGGTGTGGACCCTGTAAGGTATTCTCTATTAAGGTGTTCTGTGTTTGAAGATTCTGATTATTCTGAAGAGATTTTAGTAGAAAGGAATAATAATGAGTTGGCTAATAAACTTGGGAATTTAGTTTCAAGAGTTAGTAGGCTTATTGAAAAAAATGGAATTAGTAAAGTAGATAATAAATTGATTAAAAAATTAAATGAAAAGAAAATTGAAAAACTTTTTGATAACTATAAATTTGATAAGGTGTTGAGTGAGATTTTTGGTTTTGTTGATATTTGTAATGAATATGTTCAAAAAAATGAAATCTGGGAAACAAAAGATAAGAAAAAACTTTTTGAGTTAAAAGAAGCAATTTTGAAAATTGCTGATTTGCTTTTGCCTTTTATTCCAGAAAGTGCAGAAAAGATTAAAAAGCAATTTAGTGCAACAAAGATTAAAAAGAACCAAATCCTGTTTAAAAAAATATAATGGAAGGAATAATTGAATTTAAAGATTGGGAAAAAATTGATTTACGAGTTGGGAAAGTTTTACAAGTAGAAGATATTGAAGGTGCTGACAAACTTTACAAAATGACAGTTGATATTGGTTTTGAAAAGAGGGTTATTTGTGCAGGACTAAAATCTTATTATAAAAAAGAAGAATTGGTTAATAAAAAAATAATTTTGTTTGTTAATTTAGCGCCTAGAAAAATGAGGGGTATTGAAAGTCAAGGAATGTTATTAGCTGCTGTTAATTCTGATGAAAGTAAAGTAAGATTGATTCAACCTGATACAGAGATTGAAGTTGGAAGTAGAGTTAGATAATTTTATAAATTTCTCTTGAAAATTCTTTTCCAGAATTTTTCCCTATCTTCTTTAGAATTATATTCTACATTTAAAATTTTTGCTGCAATTTCTTTGTAAGCTCTTGCTGAATTGCTTTTCGGAGCTGTATGAATAACAGCATCCTTTAGATTTAATGATTTTTGAATGTTTATATCTTCTGGAACCATCCCAAGAATTGGAGTTTCTAACATTTCTTTTACTGTTTCTGGTTGCATTTCTATTTTGTTTTTTTTAACCCTTGTTATAATTACCCCCATAACGGATTTTTTCATTTGTTCCGCAAGTTTAATTGTTTTTAATGCGTCAGTAATTGCAGGCATTTCTGGATTTGTGATTATTATTAGTTCATCAGCAATTTCAATTACAGATATTGCTTCTTCCCCTAGTCCTGCAGCACAATCAATAATAATATATTCTGAAATTTCTTTAAATTCTTTTTTAAAATCCTTTATTTTTTTTGGTTCTATTTTTTTTAATTCTTTTATTGATAAAGAAGAAGGCATAATCTTCATTCCTGATTCATGTTCATAAACAGCTTCGAAAGGTTCTGCTTTATTTAGTAATACATGATTTAGGTTTATTGGAACTTCTGGAGAATTTAAATGGATTCCAATGTTTGGTGTGGAGAGGTTTCCATCTATGATTAAGGATTGTTCTCCAAAATAATTTATAGCTGCCCCTAGATTTATTGTAGAAGTGGTTTTTCCAACACCCCCTTTCCCAGATGTAATAACAATTATTTTTGACATTTTCACAAATATAATTTTATGATAGGAGAAATTGCTTTGTTATACTTATAAACTTTTCCAACATTTCTGCATATATTTTTAGTTGTTCTAAATTAACGTTTATTTCTTTCCCTCTGTAAAATATTTTTAGATTAACATTTTTTCTGAATTCTCCTGCTCTTTCTTTTTTTAATTCTTCAATTTTTCTAAACATTTCGTACATTTCTATTACTTGTAGGAAATCTTTATTTTTTTTGAATATTTTTTTTATTTCTTCTATTTTTCCAATTGGGTTAGGAGGAATTAAGGATATTTTCTTTTTTTTCTTAGCATGTTTTAATATTTCATTAATACTTGTTTCAATCATCCTTCTCCATCTTAAAATAAGGTTTAATATTACATCACAGGTTTTTGTATACTTCAAGCTAACATAAAGAAGATGATCAGCACTTATTTTTTCTTGTATTATTTCTTCCATATTAATCTAATAAATTAGAACTACATTTTTTTAAGAGAGTAGGCTTTTTATATTTATCTTTAAATTGTTTCTTTAATTTTTTTTAGAATATTTTTTGCTAATGTTAAAAATTCTTTTATTTTTTCAGCAGTTATTGTTTTTTGTTGTAAATTTTGAGATAGAATAATAATTTTTGTGTTTTTCATAAATTCTATTGAACTTTTTTTATGTTTTTCTATGATATCAAATAATTCTAAAATTAATTTTGTGTCTTGTTTTGTGACACCATATTTTTCAGCACATTTTTCTTCAAATGTTTTGAAATTTGTTTTTGGGTTATTGTAAAGTTTTATTCTTTTGTATAAATATTCGTATTGGAGTATTGAACTAATGCACTTGGAAAGCGCCATTTTTATATCTGTTAAAATTTTTAATAAGAGTTTTTTATCTTTGATTAATGGAAATGTTACATAAAGCATGTGGTCAGCAGTGGAGATTATTTTGCTCGCTTCTTGGAGGTTTTCGAGGAATTTATCCATTAAAAATATAAGGGAATTAGAATATATAATTATTTACATAAATACTTATATAGATTGTAGTAGATAATAAGTTATGGGGAAGACAATTAAAGGACATTATTTTTCTGTTTTATTAAAACCTGCTTTGGATGAAAGAAGATTTTTATATATCCCAAATATTGGTGTTCTAGCTTGTTGTGATGAAACTTTTTCTAATAGATATGATGCAGATAAGCGTATTGATACGAAAGAATAGAAGAAGATTTAAAACTAGGGAAAAAAGAAAACATTGCTGGAATATATAGGGACCTTGGAGAAGTTGATTTTCCGCCTAAGGAAATCGAGAGAATTCGTTCTAGTTTTGATTCATATAAAAGCATGAAAGAGTCTTTTGGAAAATATCTTGATGAAAGGATAAAACAATTAGAACATTTGGCGAAGGTAGCTTGTAAGGAAAGTTGGTGATAAGAAATATTAATTAATTTTTGGAATATAATACGGGATTTCGATTATGTCAGATTTGGTAATAATACATTTAGGCACACTAATAATTTTTGTTGGAACATATTTATCTCCTTGTCTTACAAAATTAATTCTAAGTGGTACTTTAATTATCTCACATTCCATTGGAACTAATTTTTTCACTAAAATAACTTCTTTTTCAATCATTTTAACTCAACTCCAAAATAGCTTCTGCCAAATCACCTGTTTTTTCTAAAGCTTTTCTGGCTTCTGATTCTGATTTGCCTGTTTTTTCAATAATTGTTTTTATGTCATCTTCTGAAATTTCAGGAGCAGAAGTTTCTTCTTTAATTTTTCCTGCAATTTGAAAAGTTTCTTGTCCTTGCATTTTCACTTTTGTTACAGAAGGAAACTCAATTATTATTTTAGTGTTGTCTGTTTTTTCAATTATTACTTTTGACGCGTCAATTTCTTCTTGAGAAATTCCCATCTGTTTCATAACTGCCTGCATTTTTTTTGGGTTCATTCCTGGAAACATTTTTTTAGTTATCAGAGAGATTATTTATAATTTTCTATTGAAATTACTGCTCGCTAACGCTCGCAGATTAGTAGAGTGGTTAACGAAAAACTAAGGGAGATTATTGAGGTCCACTATAGCTTCAATTACTGAGTCATACCTTATTCGCTCAATATTTTTTTTGGAATGCATAATTTCAAACTCATCATCATTCTGCAAAACAACTTTTCCTGAGAGATACTTATTTTCACTATATCTATCATCTCTTAGGATTAAATTTTTTCCTTCATGTTTTTTTACTAAGTATTTTACCCTTTCATCTCCTTTGCTAAAAAACATTCTTTTCAAAGTTGTCATAAAGTTCCCTGCTTCTTCAACTTTTTAAAGATTTATGTGTTTTAATATATTCAACTAAGAAATATTCCTAAAGAAAATCTGAAAATAATTATCATAATTATAAATACAATTACATGAGTTGGTTTTAAATTGAATTTGCTTGAGTATTCTTCACTGAATCTCATTAACCCGCCAAATCCCCCGGGCATTTGAATTTGATTATCTGCCATAATTTAGAAAGATATAGATAGTTTTTAAAAGTTTCTTGATTGAAATAAACTATGATTAAAAATAATTTTGATTTTAAAGCAATAGAAAAGAAATGGGCTGATTTTTGGGAGAAGGAAAAAATTTACAAATTTGATGTTAAAAGTAAATCAAAAGTTTTTTCTGTTGATACACCCCCTCCAACTGTTTCAGGTGAAATGCATATTGGACATGCGTGTTCGTATTCTCAACAGGATTTTCTTGTTAGATATAAAAGAATGAAAGGTTTTAATGTATTTTATCCTTTTGGGACAGATGATAATGGTTTGCCTACAGAGAGACTTGTTGAGAAAAAAAGGAATATTATTTCAAAAGAAATGTCTCGTGAAAAATTTATTAAATTTTGTATGAATTTTTTGAAAGAAGAACTGCCTAGTTTTAGGCAAAATTGGAAGAATATTGGGATAAGTTGTGATTGGGATATTCTTTATTCTACTATTGATGAGCATTCGCGGAGGATTGCTCAATGGTCTTTTTTGGATTTGTATAAGAAAGGGAGAATGGAAAGGCGAGATGCTCCGGCAATGTATTGTCCTGAATGTAGAACAGGAATTGCGCAAGTTGAGGTTGAGGATAAGGAAATTCCTTCGACATTTGTTGATGTTAAATTAGATGTGGATGGAAAAGATTTGATTATTTCTACAACACGTCCGGAATTGTTTCCTGCAAGTGTTGCAGTATTTTATCATCCTGATGATAAGAGATATAAATCTCTTAAAGGTAAAAAAGCAAAAATTCCTTTGTTTAATATTGAGGTACCTATTTTAGAAGATAAAAGAGCAGATCCTGAGAAAGGAACAGGTATTGCTTATTGTGCGACTTTTGGTGATCAGACAGATATGGAATGGCAAAAGGCTTATAATCTTGAAATTAAAGAAGCAATTGGACATGACGGAAAAATGACTTCTTTAGCTGGGAAGTATGAAGGACTTGGGGTTAAAGAAGCAAGGAAAAAAATTATTAGTGATTTAAAAGAAGGGGATTTTTTAGTTGGTGAGAAAGATATTGTACATTCTGTTAATGTTCATGAAAGATGTGGGACAGAGATTGAATTTGTAAAAAGTAAACAATGGTTTTTGAAATATTTGGATTTAAAAAATGACATGTTGAAATGGGGGGCTGAGTTGAATTGGTATCCTAAGTTTATGAAAGTTAGATATGATAATTGGGTTAAAGGATTGCAATGGGATTGGTTGGTTTCTAATCAAAGACATTTTGGGGTTTCGTTTCCTGTTTGGTATTGTGAAGATTGTGGAGAAGTTATTGTTGCTAATGAAAAAGATTTGCCTGTTGACCCTTTAAATGATAAACCCCCTGTTAAACAATGTCCTAAATGTAAATCTAAAAAGATTGTTCCTGAGAAAGATGTTTTGAACACATGGTTTACTTCATCCATGACTCCTCAGATTGTTACTCAATTAATGCCTAAAGATGTGCAGAAAAAGATTTTTCCAATGTCACTTAGGCCTCAAGCACATGATATAATTTCTTTTTGGTTGTTTAATACTGTTGTTAAATCAGAATTTCATTTTAAAAAAAATCCTTGGAAAGATGTTGTAATTTCTGGATTTGTCACATTAAAAGGGGAGAAGATGTCTAAGAGTAAAGGAAATGTTATTAGACCGCAGGAAGTTATTGATAAATATGGGGCAGATGCGATTAGGTTTTGGGCTTCTTCATCAAAGTTAGGGAAAGATTTTGATTATCAGGAGAAAGATGTTGTTGATGGAAAGAAGTTTATTACTAAATTAATAAATGCTTCTAAGTTTGTTTTTATGAACTTGGAAGATTATGATGGGAAGAATGTGAAAAAGTTAGAGAAGATTGATGAGTTGTTTTTGGGAGAACTAAATTCTGTGATAAAATCTGCTACTGATAGTTTTGAGAAATATGAATATTCAAAAGCAAGATCAGAAGTTGAAAACTTTTTTTGGAAAATGTTTTGCGATAATTATCTTGAAATTGTTAAAAAGAGAATTTACAATGAAAAAGGAAACAAGAAAAAATCAGCCCAATATACATTATATAAATCCTTGTTATTTATTCTAAAAATGATGGCACCGATTATGCCTTTTATTACAGAGGAGATTTATCAAAAACATTTTAGGAAAACAGAGAAAGATAAAAGCATTCATATTTCTAGATGGCCTGAAATTAATAAAGTTAAATCAAAAAAGACTTTGAATTTGATGTTGGAAGTTATTTCAAAAGTTAGACAAGAAAAAACAAAAGCAGGAAAGCCAATGAACTCTGAAATTGTCTTGACAATTGAGAATAGAGAAAAATTAAAAGATGTTCTTGAAGATTTGAAAGATGTTACAAATTCGAAGGGGATTAAAGAAGGGAAGTTTGGAGTTGAGTTTGTTTGAAATTAATTAATAGAGAAATTACAATGTGCTTAGTTGAAATTGGGCTCAGAAATTTTTTGTTAATTATTTTTTAATAAATTGCGAACAAAGTGAGCAGTAGAATATATTATTTAGAGAATATAAATTTATTTAAAGGATTGAAAAGAGAGTTTTCTATGGATAGAAAACATATGGGCTTGGAAGACATCCCAAAAAATTATAATAGAATTGATTTGCCTGAGACGATTAAAGAAAGAAGAGATTTAATTAATTCTTTTCAAGGGAGATCCATCTTAGTTTGGCGCGAACAAGAGGGATACCATGAAGGAGGGAGAGTTAAATTATGTGACCATGATGATGATTTTTTTTATCTTGAAAGAGGTTCTCCAAGTAGTTTTGGGATTGTTAGATATGAATTCCTTGTAGAAATGCAAGTAGCTGAATAAAATTCAAACATTTTTTAAACACCCCTCTTCTTAATTAATTATGAAACTATCTAAAGAAGAATTAGAAAATATTTTAGAAGA